>JGI20166J26741_11490028_pt1 | contig 48927 bp, 41 predicted proteins | sample TergutCu122P5_FD_26741 | JGI IMG/M metagenome (IMG submission 26741)
ACAGCCCGACCGCGAGTCGCTGCGCGGTTCGACCGAGGCCGTCGCCCGCGAGCTGGCCGAAGAGGTCGCCAGCCGCGTGCAGATCGCCGGCATCCAGGTGATCGAGACGCGCATCTCGTCGCTGTCGTACGCGCCCGAGATTGCCCAGGCCATGCTGCAGCGCCAGCAGGCCAGCGCCCTGATCGCCGCCCGGCAGAAGATCGTCGAGGGCGCCGTCATGATGGTGCAGGACGCTCTCGACCGTCTCGAACAGGACCACATCGTCGAGTTGACCGACCCGGAGAAGGCGTCGATGGTGGCCAATCTGCTCGTCGTCCTGTGCTCCGATTCCCGGGCCACGCCCGTCGTCAACACGAGCGCGTAGGCGACGCCAGAGCCGACTGAGCGGGCGTACCCCTGCGGCGCTGGCACGGCGTGCAGCCGGCCCCTGGATCGGCTCCGTCGCCCCGACGCCTTCGTGGCATTCCAACTGAACAGGTCCGGACAAGGAGACCCAATGGCAAACAAGAACAGCGTGCTGTTCATCGGCGGCACCGGAACAATCAGCACGTCGTGCGTCGCCGAGGCCCAGTCCCTGGGATTCGACGTCAGCGTCCTGAACCGCGGGGTGTCGTCGACGCTGCGCCCGCTGCCCAAGGGCGTGACGCAACTGCGTGCCGACCTGGACGACGACGCGGCCGTCGCCGCCGCGCTGAAGGGGCACGACTTCGACGTGGTCGCGGACTTCAAGACGTACACGGTCGACCGGCTTAAGCGCAACGTCGACCTGTTGCGCGGCCACGTGCGGCAGTACATCTTCATCTCGTCCGCCTCGGCTTACTGCAAGCCCGTCACGACGTGGCCGATCACCGAGTCGACGCCGCTGCGCAACGACTTCTGGCAGTACTCGCGCGACAAGATCGCCTGCGAAGACCATCTCGTCGGGCTGTGGCGCAGCGAGGGCTTCCCGTCGACGATCGTGCGGCCGTCGCACACGTACGACCAGTTCATGATCCCGCTGCACGGCGGCTGGACGCAGATCGTCCGGGCCCGCGCGGGCAAGCCGATCGTCGTGCACGGTGACGGCACGAGTCTGTGGACGATCACGCACGCCAGCGACTTCGCCTACATGTTCGCCGGTCTTCTGAACAATCCGCGCGCGCTCGGCGAGGCCTACCAGATCATGGGCGACGAGGTCATGACCTGGAACGGCATCGCCCTGGCGCTGGCCACCGCGGCCGGCGTGCCGGACGCGCGTCTCGTCCACATCGCCAGCGAGTCGATCGCCAAGGTGATAACCGAGTGGGGCCCCGACTTCCTCGGCGACAAGACCCATTCCGTCACGTTCGACTGCTCGAAGGTGCGGGCACTGCGGCCCGGCTACGCCACCAAGGTGCCGTTCTGGCGCGGCGCGCGCGAGATGGTGGCCGCCCACGACGCCCATCCCGAGCTGGCCGTCGTCGACAAGACGCTGGACGCCAAGCTGGACAGGCTCGTCGCCTGGGCCGAATCGGTGGCCTGAACGTCATGGCGGCACCCATCCGCCTGTCGTCGCGGGTACCGGCCGATGAACCCAACGACCTGACGCTCGCGCGGGACGACGCCCGGCGGCGGGGCGTCGCGCTGACCGAGCTGACGGACTCCAACCCGACGCGTCACGGCCTGATGGATCCGGGCGTCATGCAGGCGGTTGGACGCCACCTCGCCGAGGCCGCCGAATATGTCCCCGATCCGCGCGGCTGGCCGCCGGCCCGGGCGGCGCTGGCGCAGCGGTTCGGCGGCCATCCGGACGACTACTGGCTGACGTCTTCGACATCGGAAGCCTACTCGTGGCTCTTCACGGCGCTGGCCGACCCCGGCGACGCGGTGGCCGTGCCCGTCCCCGGCTATCCGCTGGTCGAGCCGCTGGCCCGGCTGGCGTCGCTGCGCACCGTGGCCTACCCGGCCGTCTACCTGCACCCGCACGGGTGGGAGCTCGACCTGGCGTCCGTGGATGCCGCCGTCGACCAGGCGCGCGTCGTGGTGGCCGTCAACCCGAACAACCCGACCGGGGCGTATCTGGCGCGCGACCAGGCCGCCCGGCTGGGCGCGTCCTGCGAAACGGCCGGCGTCCCGCTGATCGCGGACGAGGTGTTCTTCCCCTTCACGTTGGACCATGACGCAGCGCCCGGACGGCTGGCCGATGCGGCAGGGCCCGACACCGTCGTCCTGACCCTCGACGGCCTGTCGAAGCTGCTGGCCGCACCCCAGCTCAAGCTGAGCTGGATCAGGCTGTCCGGGCCGTCCGAACTGACGTCCCCCATCGCCGACGCGCTCGACACGGTGGGCGATGCCTTCTTGTCGGTCAATTCGCCCGTGGCGTGCGCGCTGCCCGAGCTGCTCGGCATGGCGGACGCCACCGTCGACCGGATCACGTCGCGCTGCCGAACGAACCTGGCCGCGCTGGGCGGCTTGGGCGACGGCTTCCGGGTGCGCCGCACGCAGGGAGGCTGGACGGCCCTGCTCGACGTGCCTCGGACGGCGGACGACGGCGACCTGGCCCGCCGGTTGCTCGACGCCGGCTTAGCCGTCCATCCCGGTTGGTTCTACGACCTGTCGTCGCAGGCCTGCCTGGCGGTGTCGCTGCTGCCCGAACCAGCCGCCTTCGCCCGCGCGATCGACCGCCTGCGTGCCGCGATCACCGGCTAGACTCGTGGGGCTAGAGCACGGTACGTCGGAGTGGCGGAATTGGTAGACGCCCCAGATTTAGGTTCTGGTGCCGCAAGGCGTGAGAGTTCGAGTCTCTTCTCCGACACTTGTGTGGTCTATGGGTTTCTCCAGCAGGAGTGGCTGCGCCGAACTGTGCTCCCACGTTGTGGCGTGAGCGTGGCTGATGGCCCATCACTCGTTCTGCGCCAGGGGCCATCGCTTGTAGCGGGCGTACTCACAGCCGCTTCTTCTTAGCAATCAGCCCAGGATGCAAGAGTTCGCTCGCGCCAACTGGCCTGACTTGGATCGGCTTCTCGCGAGACATTCCACAGCTGATCGACGATCTTGACCATGCCTAGGGTGTCCAGGCGGCAGTAGTCGAGAAGGTCTTGGCGGACCTGCTCACGCTCTGGCTCACCCATAGAGGTTAGGTTGAGGAATGCTGGCCCGGCCTGGTCACCTTTGTTAATGGACTCGAGGTTCTGGTAGTCCAGTGACGGGTCGTCGGGGCAGATCGCCGGCAAGACCTTCTTGATGGACTTGCTGCCATGCTGGCCTCGTAGGTGGACAGCGTGCGACTGAAACGGCTGCAGTAGGTCGGTGAAGCTGCTCTTCATGGCGAGGAGTTGCTCGCGCAGATCCGGGACACACTCGGCGAGGGCTGCGAGGCACCGCTGCTCATAGGTGGCGTTGAAGGCAACCAGGTTGGCGTCGACGGGTATGTGCGTGCACAGGTCCTCGGCGATCGCTCGTCTCGGATCGGTGCCTTCTTGGGCCAGGAACTCGAACTGAGTCGGCTCTGCACCAGGCTCACGCTGAACGTGCAACGAGTACTGGAAAGGGACAGCGTCATATGGCTTGAGACCATCGAACGGCGGGCTGGGCTGCGCAAACGCCTCGAAGTCCAAGAAATACAGCGGGTAGTTGAGCTTCCCTAGGAAGCTGTCCAGTTCGGACTGGTTGACCGCCATGTCTCGCTGCTGCAGTTCAAGTTCAATCTGCTCGATCTGATGTGTCCGGCCGGGGGAATTCTTGCTGAGCACATGAGAGCCTCGAGCCTTCACGTCAGCGAAAGTCACGATGCCGTCGGCGAAGGCGGCATGCGCTTCCTTCTTGCCGATCCTGTAGATGGTGAACACGGTCTGCTGGTCTAATAGATCACCCCAGCAGTGGCGCTTGAAGGGGCATTCGTAAGGGGTGTCGCAGTGAACACCGATCGGCCGGGCCGGCTCGGTCTTACCCCAGGAGACTTTCTTGATGTCAGCCACCTGGGACGCCATGCCCGACTGGAGTTCCCTGATCTGTTCGGTGACGTCCTCCCGTGCGAACAGCGCGGGAAGGTCAAGGTCTCCGTCACGCCGGTAGTCCGGGTTGAGGTGCATCAGATGGGCGCTGGTGACCGAGACATCACACTGAGTAAGCACCCAATACTGGAAGGCGATGTCGTCGAGAAAGACGTCCTTGATCGGAGGTTCCTTCTTGTTCCCAAAGGTACCGCTCGTGGTGCCCTTGACCTCGATCAGCTGCCACCCGTCACCGTCTTTCTTGAGGATATCGACCATGCACAGGTTGTCGTCGTGGATGAACGTGGCTTCACAGATCACGGGGGCGCCTTGCTGCATGAGCTGGCTGGTCAGAGCGGCCATCCCCTCGAAATCATCAGGCTGGTAAGGCACTTCTTGGTAGTCGCCGAAGTATCCCATAGCGAGGTCGCCGACCGCTGTCCCGTCATCGAGACGAGCTTGGTCGATGGCATCTGGGTTTGCCTCGTCCGGGTGGTAGGTCTTGAGCCACAGCAGCTTGCGGCACTGGATACCGCTGCAGTACTTCGATTTGGAAAGGTACATCTAATCTCCTTGTCTGGCAGTGGCACGGTGCCCTGCCGAGATTCACTCTACGAGGCGGCTCCGACAGTTCTTGCCGGTGCGAGTTGACCAGGGTGCTTCTGGCGGCGAGACGGCGCGGCGGGAACCGCACACGAACAATCGCCGGCGCGGGAAACCTCAAGAGCGTGGCCGTCACTCCACGGCTACATCCACATGGCCCGCAAGGCGTGGATCGGCCACACACGGCTGGCAGAGTTCCAGAACTGTCGGACTCAGCGCCTAGCATCATTGCCATGACTGAAGAGTCAACGCACGAGGGCCAGCTGCATGTGGACGGCGAAGGAGCAGCGAATGGCTGACGACAACGCTCTGCCACTCAGCCAGATTGACCGGATTCTGCTGCTCGGCGACACTCACGGCAACGCGACGTGGACGGCGTTCGTCATCGACCAGGCAGCGAAACTGGATGCCAAATTGATCTTGCAGTTAGGTGACTTCGGCTATTGGCCGCGCCAGGATTGGGGACGCGGTTTCCTCGACGCCACCGAGAAGACTCTGGGCGAGTACTCGTTGCCGCTTTGGTTCATCGACGGGAACCATGAGGACCACGTTGCGCTGCGATCTGTGTCGAGGCCACCAGGCCTGTACTCAATCAGCGACCATATCTCCTACCTGGCACGTGGTACACGCTGGACATGGGGTGACACTGTTTGGTTGGCGGCAGGCGGGGCGTCCAGTGTGGATCGGCATTTCCGAGAGCCAGGGGTCGAGTGGTTCCCGGAGGAGTTCATGACGGAGGAACAGTTTAAGTCAATCGAGAACCAGGGCCACGCCGATGTGGTCGTCGCCCACGACGCCCCGGCAGGTATCGGCTTCCTGATCGACTGGCGAGCAACCAATGATCTGCCGGTAGGTCAGGGCTGGCCACTCGATGCCATCGCCGACGCCGAGGCTCACCAAGGCAGGCTGCGCCACCTACTGGAGGCGACCCAGCCGGGAGCCTGGTTCCACGGCCACCACCACGTCGCGTACCACGAGAACCTTGCCACCGGTTTCGGCGCGACGGATGTGTACGGGCTTGACCGTGATGGCACCACCCTGCTTCATGCCAGCCTCTTGGTCGGCGGAGACGGTGCCGCAATACCTTGGAAGGAGGTATTGGGAGAATGACCGGCCCTGCAAGCAGCGCCAATCACTCCGATCATGAGTTCTAGCGGCTGGAGCGCCGGTCAATTTCGTCTTGGCCCGTCACTGTTGCTGGGGTGTCACCATGCCGACCGTCCCAGGGAGACGAAGTGATCCTTAAGCGGGCGATCGCACAGCAATGGTTCCAGCCGCACCGCCCTCAACAGCCAAAGTGCGTAATGCCGATCACACAAGAGCCAGATCTCAGGTTCCACTTGCGGGTTGGCACAGCGCCGGCAGGTTTGATAGACGATGCGGCGCGTGACACGGGCACTGCAGCCTGACAAGTCCCATTCACATGACGACTCATGCCAATCGTCGTCATCGAAGGGCCACGCGTCTCCATCGCCGTCATCGAACCGTACAACATGGCTGATTCTCTCATCAATGATGGTGCTCATCGTCCCACGCCTCCTGCCGCGCTCTCAGCCAGACGAACCAACTCCGCCACCTCTCCATCAGACAGTTCCACGTTCGGGTCAAGGTAGCGGCCCCACTGGCGTCTAAATCCAATGTAGTGCCCATCCCATGCGAGTTCATGTTGGGTGCCACGGGGGGCGATGATCACGTCGGAGCCGTCGTTCCACGTCGCGACCGTCAGCTGCACGAGTTTCGACGGGAACACCATACACATGTCGCTCCTGATGATGCGAAGTCCCCACCAGGGCGCGCGGGCGACGCCATCACGGGTCGACAGAGTTGCCCAAGTCTGCAAGACGTCCCAGGGCACAAATCCGTGGGCCTGAAAACCGACGAACTGGTTGCCCGACATTCGCAACTCAATCCAAGGCGACTCTCGCCGCGTCATGCCGCCTCGGTGTGTCCATCGCGCCGGCTGGAACCACGCGTCAAAGATATCAGCGCCTGGGTGAGTCGGTGCCACATTGCCTTCCACTTGGTTCAGGCCGGGGCCGTCGCCGTCCGGATGCCATTGGCGAGTTGCCAGGCGCGGACACCCCTGCCACATAAGCGGACCCGGTGGGTACTGCCCGCGCGTCAGGGGCCTGACCTCGAACACCTCCGCCTCGACAGTCGTTTCCGCCAGCGCTGTGTTCAGCCAAGCCCTGGCCTCGTCCAGGCAGGCGAAATTGGCCAAGTGTTCACGGTCGTCCGTCTCGTACCACATGTCTTGGTCGAGATCCTCCAGGAGCTGCTGGATGCTGCTATCCAGCGAGATCGCGCCAGTCGAGCTGTCCCGGCGCGAGGCAGCGTCGGCGGTCAGAATCCAATCGAACCAGTTGGCCACGCTGGCGCGAGGACCGCGCTGACGGCTCACGACGTCCCGGCACAATTCCGGCTGGCCGTCGACGGTTGCCGTTGCCACTGCGGAATCGGGCGACTCCAAAGTGATGACGTATGTCACCGGCGCACCATCCTTCAACGCTGTGACTTTCCAGCTCTGACATCCCGCCGGGGATGGCACCGCATGGAAGTCGTCAGCTGTCAGTGGCGTCCCATAGGGGGCCACGTACCCATCCGGCAGATATGACACCAACGGTTTGACCGCTGGCTTAGGTCGTGTCTTCAGTTTGTTGCCTTCCTTTCAGTACGAGGTTTGCTCACGCACCAGAGCCTAGACTGCGATCCTGACAAAACTCACACAAAAGACGCCCTAAAGATCGGCTAGATTTCGGTCTCCAGGATGACAAGGCATTTCACATTCACTCGCCCTTATAGCCAGGGCTTTTCGATGTGGCCCGGGCGTCCAGATAGGGCGCGTATCACCCATCGGATGTGCAGTCGAAGATCACCTGTGCCGAGTCACGCTGACCACGCCACGCTGAGGGCAGTGCTGCGCGGCGACGTCTCCTGCCGGCTTGTGGCCGCCCTTTCCTCAGGCGCACAGCTCGTGGCGACTTCCGTTCTGTCCGCGCTCCAGCCAGCGGCGGTGGATAACCTGGTGCGTGAGACCAGGGCCGAATGGCCTCGAGCGTTTCCGGTCGATCCGGCGGCGGTGTGGGCCATCGACCGGGCGGCCCGGACGCCGATGGTTGCGCCGACTTCGATGGCGTATCGGGAACCGCTGCACAATCTTGCCGAAGGGGTCGTGGTGAACGTCATCCATCGGGCCGATCAGCAAACCGCTTGCGTCCGTGCGGCTGGCAACTCCTTCGAGCCGGGACGCGATGCCGAGTGCCGTAACCACGGGCACCGTGTGCAGTGTGACTGGTGTCTTCGCTCTGTCATCGCCGCGCACATGCACGAGCAGGCGATCGTCGGCGTCCCAGTCCAAGTCGTCCTCGGTGCAGCGCATCATCTCCCCAACCGTGAGGCCAGCACCGAGCGCCAGACACATGATGCCGGTCATCGCGTCGGACAGCCGCTGCGTCTTCTGCATCGAGGCTTGCTGCAAGAGCAGCCGCATCCCTCCGCCGCTGCATGGGGGCAGTAGGGCGGCTCGTGCCCCGGAGTGTGGCGCGGGAGGCCAGGCGATAGCGTTCAGCACCTTACCCAGGCGGCGTCGCCGTGAACGATTGCTGTTCTCGGTTGTACCCGTAAGCTTCTTGACATTGACTTTCTCGCGCCAGAGATACTCGTAGTGGAACTCCACCAAGTCGGGTGTCAGCAACGTGACCAGGTCGGTGCCGTAGCTGTGGACCGGATGCCATTCCAACTGGCCGGACATCGCCCAAGAGTCGTCAGGCGCCGCGGAGGCAGTGGCGGCCCCGCCGCGCAGTACTGCGAGTCGTGCGGTATCACAGGTCTGTGCCCAGATGGAGGGCGTGATCAGCTTGAAGCTGGGGCCCGTCTCGTCATCGATACTGGCCATCAGCACGCCCTTGACGTAGACGGTCTTAGGCATGGCAGTGCCCCGTGGTGACCGTTCTGACCCGGTTCTTGCTCGTTCTGAACTGTCCTTGTATCAGGGCACCACTAACGATGGCCGCGTAACCACGGTTTCGGCGACCTAAGCCTGTCGTGACCTCAAAACGGGACACCCCCGGACAGGCCGTCAGGCATGGGGAAAGAAGAGACACGAGCGGCCAGAGACGCCCAGATCACGGCACAACTGCGGGCATCCCCTCCGCCGACCTAACCGCCGCCATGAAAGCCAAACACTTGCCAGCGGTCAATCTAGCTGAGGACGTAGGGGTTGCCCGCTCGGTCGTCATGCGCATTCTCTCCAAAGATGGCAAATATGGCCCGCCCTCAGCCGTTGTCATCGGCAAGCCAGAAAAGACGCTGGACGTCTCTATGTGGCCCTTCCCCCTGCCGCCCACCAAGCAGGGCAGCACCACGAGAGCGGGCAGGTTGAACGGCTACAGGCTGATGTGAGATGTCAGAAGGCACAAGCCATCACTTTACATGTCAAGGAGTTGCGACATGGATGACTTCCGTCGGCCTGGCACCACGCCCGTCTGATCCGTCGTCATGGCAGTCCCTCGGACACGCGCCACCGACATGTGTGGCGTGATCTCAGTAGGAACCGCTAGGCTTGATGTGATGATTGCTCTTCAACAAGCCCTGCCGATGGAACTCCCGCGAGGCTCGTCCGCACCCGCACGAACCTCTAGCGCGACTACATTCGCCGACAACATGACCCTGCCCGTGCATCGCTGGTTTCGGTACTCTGCCGGGTGCTCGGCTCAGTGGGCACAGGACGTTATAGAGACGCACCACGCCAAGCGAGTCCTGGATCCCTTTGCTGGCTCAGGAACGACCATCCTAGCAGCGGAGCAGGCCCACGTTGAGTCCGCTGGGGTTGACATTCACCCGTTCGTTTCTCGCGTCGCGCGTGCCAAGCTATCGTGGCGCGCAGAGCCAAGCGTGTTGATGGAGCGCGCGGCTGAAATCTTGGATGAAGCGCCTCGGTCGGCTACGCCAGAAGGGCCAGTCTCGTCTCTCGTCGAGCGGTGCTTTGAGCCGTCATCACTTGACGCACTTCTCAGGCTTCGCGACACACTAGGCAGGCTGCGCCAAGGTGACGCATACGATGACTTGCTCTGGCTAGCTTTTGTGAGCATCATTCGCCCGTGTTCCCCCGTGGGCACAGCTCAATGGCAGTATGTGCTACCTGGTAAGTCTAAGGCAAACGTTGCCGAACCTTATTCGGCGTTTTCCTCACGCGCATGCATGTTCGGCCAAGACATGTTCGCTCGCAGCCAACTCCGTAATGCTCCACAAGGCACGTACTACGAAGAAGACGCACGCGAAATGCCGTCGGTTGACGACGGCTGGGCAGACCTCGTTGTGACATCACCTCCATACGCCAACAACTACGACTACGCCGATATTGCCCGCCTGGAGATGTCTTTGCTGGGCGAGATTGATGGGTGGGGTGATCTGAAACCTCTACGCAACAAACTCATGCGCTCCTGCTCTCAGCAAATGACTGGCTACCGTCCTGATGAGGCCCTGAGCTCACACTTACTCGCGCCGATCCACGATGAACTCACCGCTGTATACATGAACTTGGATGAAGTCAGGCAGACGAAGGGTGGACGGAAGGCATACCACACCATGATCCTTGCGTACTTCCACGACTCAGCCCAGGTTTGGCGAGCGCTCAGGCGAGTCACATCGGATGGCTCGACGATCTGTTATGTCGTTGGAGACTCCGCACCATACGGAGTATATGTACCTGTTGAGCGATGGCTCGGAGACTTGGCAGTGGCAGCCGGGTTCAAGAGTTGGCGGTTTGAGCAAGTGCGTGAACGAAACACCAAGTGGAAAAATCGCAAGCATCGCGTACCGCTGCGCGAGGGCTACCTATGGATTGAGGGATGATGGCGCCTGCACCGGGACATCTATTAGGGCAGATAATCGGCACCGCACTGGAGCAATCTATCGAGCCGATACTCAGAGACGTGGCTGACTTCCACAACCTTTACCTTGATCGCGAGGGAACTCGGTCAGCTCGACAAGGAAGGACGAAAGTGAGGTGGGTAGATGGGAAAGGCAACAGCCATAACCTTGACTTCGTGCTAGAGCGAGGTGGCACCGAAGAGTGTGTCGGGGTACCTGTTGCCTTTGTTGAGTCAGCATGGCGTCGGTACACGAAGCACAGCAGGGCCAAGGCGCAAGAGATACAAGGGGCCTTGATTCCGTTACGCGAAATGTACAGTGCGTCCTCACCGTTCCTAGGGGTTATCGTCGCTGGGGAGTGGACGGCAGCAGCCTTGGACCAGTTGCGGTCCAACGGGTTCTCGGTGCTCCATGTTCCGCTTGCCAAGATCATCGAATCGTTCGCTTCATGGCGCATCGACGTGAACACGCACGAAGACACACCGGATGAAGACCTACAAAAACAAGTTGGCATCTACGAGAGTCTGGCCGATAGCGAAAAGCGGCGTCTGGCAAATTCTCTGCTTGACCCCTCATCACCTGACCTCCTAGCGTTTGGCAACAACCTTAAAACGGCTCTCAGCCGCCGCCTAGAGAGTGTAGTTGTCTTGCCACTCCGTGGTGATGCGGCCAAGTTTCTGACCATTGGTGAAGCGATAGAAGGCATCCGGCAGTACGCCAACCAAGCGCCACCCGTTGCACCTTTTGTGCGCTTCGAGATTCGCCTCACCTACTCCAACCACGACTCGCATGTTGCCACGTTCTCCGAATCCAGGGACGCAATCGACTTTCTTGAGCAGTATGCCTAGTTCCTGCACACCGCAGTGGCCGCCGCCAGGCTGCCCTGTTTGGTCCTCACTTGCCCCTCCGTAACGCCTGGTGATCGCAAGGACAGCGCCGAGAGGTCGGAGACCATCGGCTGTCATGTCTCCACCTGCGTCATCGGCGTCACGGTGTGGCGTGTTGACTGTGTGCGGAGCCCAAGCAGGTCTCTCGTCCCATGCGGCAAGGATCGTACCGACGATCATCCGCTCAGGCTGACCTTCCGCGCGACGTGTGGCAACTCATTCGCATTCTCACGGTCAGCATCCTTGAACTCCTTGATGGTCCGGTCGATCCAGCCGTCCTCCAAGCCCTCCTGGTAGTCGAGCCTCCCTTGCTTCTTCTCGCCACCCATACCGTGCTCCTCGATCGTCGCGTCCTTGATGCAGAACACAACCCACGGTTGGCGGCTGTCCGAGCGTCCCGCAACCGCCGCTGTGCTGGGTGGGCCTTCAGCCTGTCCTTGGCGTTTCCGCTAGTCAGAGAGTCGGCGAGTCAGACAGGATTCCCCGAGACCTCACCAGCCCCTGCTTCACACCGGCTGGCGCCGGAAACCCATCCCCGCCATCAGCGCCCCGCCGACTAGCAGGCTGACGATCCCAATGACCGCCCACAGGCTGCTCTGCATATGGGCGCCGGTGTTGACGACGACCGCTGGCGGCGGCACAGTCGGCGTCGGGGTCGGCGTGGGCGTCGGGGTTGGCGTCTGGGTCGGGGTTGGCGTCGGCGTGGGTGTCGGCGTGGGTGTCGGCGGCACGTCTTGCGCCCACTTCGCGTAGAGCGTCATGTCGCTCGAGACCGTCTTGGTGAAATCCCAAGCGGTGGTGCAAGCGGGATCGGTGTACCAACCCTGGAAGGTCCAGCCGGTGCGAGTCGGCGCGGGGTTGGGGATCGTCTGCCCGGCAGCGGGCACCGAGTAGTAGGGCACGCCGGTGGCGGTGAGCGGCCAAATCCCTGAGTTGAAGTACACCTCGCTGCCGTTGACCGTGTATTGCTCGTCGTAGATCACCTTGAACGGGTTGAAGTAGCTGGTGGTCGGCACCGGCAAGGTGGCCCGGGCGCTGTTGCCGTCCGAATCGACGTAATCGACCACCGCCGACTCGTTGAGCTTGACGCCGGAGTGCAGGCCACCGACTCCGTCCCGCACCAGTTGCAGGCCATACGTCATCTGCACGGTGGCCGCGTTCTGGATCGGCACATTGATGTCGAGGACGAGCTGCTCGCCGGCGCCCGGTGTGTAGTGCAACACGTACGGGAACAACCCGGTGGTGGCGTCCGGCGTGCCATAGTCGATCTCGTTGGGATCGGCGGCAGCGATGGCCCCGGGCACCGCCGTGCCGGCAACCGTCAAAGTCACATCGGAGGCCGCCAGCGCCGATCCGGCCTTGACAAGGTCGAACGGCGCGCCGATGACGTCCGTCAGTTTGCCGGACGCGAAGTTGTGCAGCACCTGGCCGACGATCGAGTCGAAGGCGGCCTGGATGTCGGCCGCCTGGGACGCCGTGCCGATCGAGTAGTAGTCGGAGGCCCCCACCAGGTTGTTGGCCCAGCCGAGGAAGCCGTCCGTGACGGCGTTGGTGTTGGCGTTGCCCGGATACTCGGAGCCCAGGACGATGGTGTGCTGGCTCGGGTTGTTGGTGACGACCGACTGCAGCGCGGTGGCCGCGTGCGCGGTGCCCCGCTCCAGCGAGATGTAGGGGTACTGGCAGGGGTCGCCCAGGCTGGTGGTCAGCCCGGACGTCGCCGACCAGGCGGCGTCCGTCATGTGGGCCATGTAATCCGCGATCGAGATCTCGGACTTCGTCTCGGTCGTCGGCGGCTGAGTGGCGCATCCCGGCGGGGTGTTGAAGACGCTGGTCAGGAAGGCGCTGTAGGACCCGGCCGCGTTCAGGGCCGTCGCGCCCCGCTGCCAGTCGCTGTAGGCCTGTCCCAGGGCGATGTTCGGATAGCCGGGCTGGATCGCGCGGGCCCCGGTCATCTGCTGCGCCGGATCGTCGGACGTGTTGGAGTTCCAGTAGAAGGCCCCGCCGTCCGTCAGGATCACGAGGTACTTGTTGGCCTGGGGCGTGGACGTGTCGCCATCGAGCAGGGCCTGGCCCTTCTTGATCCCCGCCTCGAGGTTGGTGCCCATCACCGGGGTGTCCATCGTGTAGCCGAACGTCGATTTTGCGCTGTTGCCCGTGTACGCCCAGTAGGTCAGCAGATCCTCGATGGCCAAGGCGCTGCCGTTGGTCTGCATGGTGGCGCTGAGGCTCGGGGCATTGGTGGCCGTCACCGGCTGGAGCCCGCCCAGCAGGTCGGTCGTCGACTTGGCCGTCCCCGTCGGCGACATGTAGCCGGTCGGCCAGTTGGGCACGGGCTTCAGGGCCGCCACCATGGGCTGGTACTGCGCCGGGATGTAGCTCATCAGCGGCGCCCAGTTGCCGCTGCGCACCGTGCTCTGGAACATCGTCCAGTAGAGGTTCATGCCGGCCGGCGGCGCGAAGTCGCTGTAGGCCAACGTCCCATACGCGATCGCGCCCACCTGAACATGCATGTTCGGACGGGTGGAGATGTCCGCCGCCAGTTGCGTCAACATGTCATTGGCAGTTGACACCATCGACGAATAGCTGGACGTCCCGTCCGCGACCAGAACGATGTCGTAGTTGGGTACGTAGTCGGCGGCCGGGAACGACAAGGTCTCGGTCGTCCGGTCCTGGCTGTCCAGCGGGGTGGCTTCCTTGCTGGCCGTGATCGTCCGGGCATTGCCGACGATCCGGGCCGGATCGAGATCGCCCGTGGCCGCGACGCCGCCCGTGTAGACGATGTCGCCGACGGCCGCCTGCGCCGATGGCACCGTCGCCATGAACGAGATGGCCGACGCCGAAATCGTCACCGCTGCCACAGCGACAACGGCACGGATCCTGCCGAATACTCGACGGTTGCCCATCTGCCCCCGCTTCCCCGTAAGTCCCCCACCGAAAGAGCTTGTCACCACGCTACAGAATCATGACCGCCTTTGGCAATCACATCATGGGCCATTGCGCGGCGCAGAGACCCGAGCGCCGGGCCACCCGGGCTCAACCGCCTAGTCGACGGACAGTTGCCGGGCCAGGCGCTCGACGTGCCCGGCAGCCTTGACCTTGTACTCGGCCAGGCGGACCGTCCCGGCGCCGGCGGGATCGACGTCCACGACGAACGTCGACCGGATGACGCCGTGCATCAGCTTGCCGTACAGCGTCTTGGCGCCCCAGGCGCCGTAGGCGTTGATGGTCGTCCGGTCGGGATCGGACAGCAGCGTCACCGTCAGGTCGTTCGCCTCGATGAAGCGAGCCAGCTTGGCCGGCTGGTCCGGCGAGATGCCGACGACGCGGTAGCCGGCCGCTGCGAGGGCGGCGCGCTTGGCCGAGAAGTCGATGGCCTCGATCGTGCAACCGGGCGTCATGGCGGCGGGATAGAAGTAGACGATGACAGCGCCTGGGCCCAGGCCTGTCAGGCTGTGGTGCTGGCCATTGGCGTCGGCCAGATCGAAATCGGGAGCGGGATCGCCGGGCTTGAGGGTGGTCACCGCACCAGACTAGCCGAGACTGCCCCGCGGTCGCTGACACACCGCAGCCGCGGGCTGGCACGGCGCTCACCCGGCGTGCGGTGGACCACGGCATGATGACCACCGCCACGACGCGCTAGGCTGTTGCCCAGCCGATAGGAGGCAACAGTGGCCAAGACTCCAGACCAGATCCGCGCGGAGATCGCCGAGGCGCGCGACCAATTCGCCGACGGTGTGCGCGGCTTGTCGTCGCAGGTGCACCCGAGCGTCATCAAGCAACAGACCGTCGAGCACGTCAAGGACGCCGTCATGGTGCGCGTCAACACCGCCAAGGAGTTCGTGATGGACGAGTCGGGCGTGCGCTGGGACCACATCGGCACCGTCGTGATCGTCGTCGCCGCGCTCCTCGTGACCAGGGGAACGCTGCGCGGCGTCAAGCGCTGGATCTTCCGTTGATGGACCCGGTGGTATCGTGGTGAGGCACTCGTCCGGGTGGCGGAATAGGTAGACGCGCTAGCTTGAGGTGCTAGTGCCCGTTATAGGGCATGGAGGTTCAAGTCCTCTCTCGGACACATGTATAATCCCTAGTCAGAATGTAAATGACTAGGGATTTCTTGGTTCTCTGCACCTTAGATGTTCGACAGGGCGCTGTTTGGATTCGGGCGGGATGTCCTCTTTGTTCGCCCTCCAGAAGAGAAGCACCGCCCCACCCAACAACAGCGCTTGGACGATGGCAATGAGGGTGTTGCGCACCGGGTAGTCGATGGCGATGACGATGATGCCGGCACTGGCATGGGCCAGGGCCAGGCACCCCAACAGCACAATTGTCAATCGTTGCCAGCCACGATGCAGTTTGTCGTAACGCCACACGGCCACGCCGATCACCAGCAGGGCAGCGATCGCCACCAACCCCAGGGCCACCACCATGCGGGATGCGTTGGGGTCGACTGGGGGCAATTCGTCCGCGAAACCGATCGGGCCAAGGAGGGCCATCCAAGTCACCAGCGCCAAGAACCCTGCATCAAGGACGAGCGCCAGCGCGGCCAACAAACGCCCGACGTGAGCTAATGGCATGAGGCATCTCCCTCCAGACTAGCCCACCATCGTATTCCATAGTCAGAGACCATTTGATTAGTGATTCATTGGTGCCTGGTGTGGCAAAATCAGGACGCCCATTCGAGTCGATGCGAGGTTTATTGACCAGTGGGCGCCGGTGCAACCGGCGACTGCTGAGCGGGTACGTACCCCACCGGCTGAACGCCCTGGACGTTCTGAACAGCCTGCACGGCCTGGGCCTCGACGATCTGGGCGGGCACAGCGGGCTGGGCGGGCACAGCGGGCTGGGCGGCCTGCGCCGCCATCGCCAGTGCCTGTTCTTTCGTCACCTCATTCGCCTGCTGGCAGATCGGGCAGACGACAAGGTACTTCATCCTGTACGGGATGACCGGAATCCAGAACAGTGCGAACCAGCGCGTGGTCTTGATCACTTTCAGCTGATTCACGTTGTTGCACCGCGCACATAGGAATGCGATGGTGAGACCCAGCAGCTTGGTTGTCGTCTTGAAACCCCAGATGATCATGGTTGGCTCCTCCTGGCCGTGTGCATCATTCCGATGCGAAGACGGACGCTTCGTCCGCGAACCAAATCGTACATCAGCGTCAGGAGCACCTTGACGGATGGACGCGAGCAGCCGCCACGGCACAGAGGTCCGGCCATCGCCGCGTCGAGCCGGGCATCAAGATCGTGACGATTTCCGCACCAACTCCGCCGGCGCGGGCGGCAGTCTCACGTCCGAATGCCACGCCGGGGCGTCGTGACAAGTCGCTTCGGCATCAGCGCGGCCAGAAGCTTTGGACCAGCGGCCGGGGCGTGTGGGGATACAACACCTCGAAGCGCTCCCAGACCACCTGGCTGTCGTCGGTCACGTCGTAGCCCTGCCGCCGCCACGCCTCCCGGTGGGCCTGACGCCAGGACGCGAGACTGCCGTCGCCCTCGCCTTCGGCGCCCGCCTGTCGCTCGGTCACCGCGGCGAATGGCAAGACCTTGACCTCCACGGCGCGGATCAGCGCCTGCGGCATGCCGGCACCGTCCAAGACGATCGAAAGATCGCCCGCCTTGGGCACGGGTTCGCAGGGTTCGTAGGACTCGAGCAGCCCGGAGGTGGCCGTCTTCCGGCCGTCCAGCACCAGCGCCAGCAGTTCCTCGGCGACCGCCGGCGAATCGCCGAAGCTCCAGGCCGGCGGCGGAACGATGTCACTCCACGACGTGCGCATGAACGGCTCCAGCCCGTTGAATCCCGCGTAGCGCTGCGCCACCTGCCAGAACTGCGCCAAGGCATCGGCGGTCTCATGACTCATGCGACCATCATCGCACGTGCGCGTGGCGCCCAACGCCTCACGCCAGGCCGGGCCGGGTGGCGCGTTGACGGCGGTGGAGCCGCCAACGCCCACCCGCGCCACGAGCTACGCGACCGGCTGTTTCGCCTCGTCGGCTTGCCGCACCTCCTGGGCCCTGGCCAAGGAACGCTTCGCCACGAACTCGTAGTACAGCAGCGTGATCGCCAGCCAGATGCAGCCGGCCAGGATCGTCTTCCAGCCGCCGCTGATGAAGAACTGGCCCAGGAAGATGAGGATGATCAGGCCCGCCGTCACGAAGGCGAGATACGGCGACCACGGCGCCTTCCACTTCAGTGCCGTCGGGTCGTTCTTCTCGAGGTTCTTGCGCATGCCCGGCTGGCTGAGCGCGATCATCAACCACGAGAACAGGAAGCCGAAGCCCGAGACTCCCGCCACCCAGATGTAGGCATTGTTCCAGAAGGCGGCCAGCAGGGCGCCCAGGAACAGCACGGCACAGCAGGCGACGGCCGCCGCCACCGGCACCTTGCGCTTGGGGTTGACCGTCGAGAAGACCTTCGGGAAGTACCCGTCACGGGACAAGGAGTACAGCATGCGCGACGTGGCGTACACGCCGGTGTCGATGCACGACAGGGCGGCCGTCAATACCACGAAGTTCATGATGTTGCCGAGAACCGGCCCGCCCAACGCCGTCACCGCGTCCACGTACGGGCTGGAGCTCACGCCGAGCTTCTGCCACGGCACGACCATGACCAGCACGATGATCGAAATGACGTACAGGACGACGATGCGCACCACGGTGCCCGTCAGGGCCCGGGGGATGTCGCGCGCCGGGTTGTGGCTCTCCTCGGCCGCGGTGCCGATGGCCTCGGTGCCGCCGTAGGAGAACATGACGATCAGCATGGCGCCGACGATGCCGGCCACACCCATCGGGGCGAAGCCCGGTTGCGTCGGATCGGCCTTCCACAGGTTCGAGAAGCTCGCGTCCTGGATGTGCAGGCCGAACAGGGCGACGCAGCCCCAGACGATGAACGCCACCAGGGCCACGACCTTAATCAGCGAGAGCCAGAACTCGACCTCGCCGAACACCAGGACGCCGATCACGTTCACGACCGTCATGAGAACGGCCACCACAAGGGAGAACACCCAGATGGGCACCACCGGGAACCAGAGGTGCAAGAACGTGCCGGCCGCGATCGTCTCGGACGCCGGGCCGATCAGGAAGGCGAACCAGTACGTCCAGCCCGTCATGAAACCGGCCCGTGGGCCCATGGTCTTCGAAGCGTAGACCTGGAACGACCCGGCCACGGGCATGGCAACGGCCATCTCCGCCAGCAGTGCCATGACCATGATGGTGACGATTCCGCCGACGAGGTACGAGATGATGACGGCCGGTCCGGCCATCTGGATCGCTCCGCCGGCCCCCAAGAAGTAGCCCGCCCCGATGACTCCGCCGATGGAGATCATCATCAGGTGCCTGGCCTTCAGATCCCGCTTCAGTGCGTCGTCTGACATGCTAGCCTCCGTTCAATAGGTAAGTGGTCTGCCCATCCGGACCGACCCTCGCGTGATGGGATGCTACTACGGCGAACCCCGCCCTTTGCAAACCGTTCACATCGGCCGATGCGGCCTAGTGCGCCGGCACCTGGTCGATGAACGTCCGGGCGATGTCGCCGCGGCGCATGAAGACGACGTCGTCGAACTGCTGCGCGTAGTCGATGAAACGGGCCAGGCCGTCGGAGCGGGCGGGATTGCCCGTGATGCGCGGGTGCAGCCCGATCGACATCATGCGCCCGCAATCGTCCCCGTCGTTCCGCAGCCGGTTCAGCGTGGCCTTCGCGACGTCCAGGAAGTCCTCCGGGCTGGAGTATCCCATGCCCATGATGTACCGCGCGTCGTTGACGACCAGTGAGTACGGGACGACCAGGTGGTCGCGGCCGGAGATCTTCGTCCAGAAGGGCAGATCGTCGCCGTAGTAGTCCGAGTCGTACAGGAAACCGCCCTCCTCGACGACCAGTTCGCGGGTGTTGACGCTCATCTCGCGGCAGTACCACCCCACCGGGCGCTCGCCGACGGACTGGGCGATCGACGCCACCGCGGCCTTGATGGCCTCGCGCTCCTCGTCACGGTTCATCTCGTAGTGGTTGGACCAGCGGAACCCGTGGCCGACCACATCGTCGCCCCGCTCCACGATCTTCTGCGCGACCGCGGGATTGCGCTTCAGCGCGACGGCCGTGCCGAAGATCGTCGCCGGCACACCGGCGGCGCCGAAGACGCGGAACAGCCGCCAGATGCCGGCGCGCGACCCGTATTCGTACATCGACTCGACGGCGAGATCGCGCTGGCCGTCGACGTGCCAGGGCATCTCATACATCTCGTCGTTGACGGCGTCGCCCATGGGATACGTCTTCTCCGAGCCCTCTTCGTCGTTGACGACGATGTTGATCGCGACCTTCGCGCCTTTGGCCCACCGGACCACCGGTGGGTGCTCGCCGTAGCCGATCAGGTCGCGAGCGGGTCCCGGGATGCCCTTCATGTCGTCGTCGGTGCGGTAGAACTGAGGATTCAGTGCCATTGCGTTGCTCCCTCCTTTGGTGAGTAGCTCAGATTGTAGTGTGACTCGCCGGGGCGTCGCGACGTCCCCGGCACGTCCAATCCGCCCCGGCCTGGCGCGTCAGGCGGTGGGCCGGATGGCCGCCGGACCACTCGACATGACGGCGCCTGACACCCCAAGTGAGACGGTGATTGACGGGTTTGTGCAGTGGCGGTAAATTGGTGCGTCGGTGTCGCTGCTCGTCCCGGGTGGCGGCCAGAATCGGAGTTCTTGTGCTTGACGTGGTGTTTGTGCTTGTCACTGCCGCCATTTTCGTCCTGCTAGGCGGCTTCGGAAAGGCGCTGGACCGGTTGTGATAGTCCTCGACTGGATCGCCGCGATACTGGGGGTAGCGGCGGTCATCTTCTTCTTCGTCGCCTTGGTGAGTCCGGAGCGCTTCTGATGCAGTGGTTACTGGCCTTGGCGGCCCTCGCGACCATCGCGGTGCCCATCGGGCTGCTCTACCGTCCGCTCGGCTCCTACATGGCCTGGGTGTTCACGTCGCCCCGGCACGGCAAGGCGGAGATGGCGATCTACAAGGTGATCGGCGTCAATCCCAACCGCGAGCAGACGTGGCACGAGTACCTGCGTTCCGTTCTCGCTTTCTCGGCCGTCGGCGTGGTGCTGCTGTACCTGATACAGCGCCTGCAGCCCTGGCTGCCCTACTCGCTCGGCCTGCCGGCGGTGCGCCCCGACACGGCGTTCAACACGGCCGCCTCGTTCGTCGCCAACACCAACTGGCAGTCCTATGTGCCGGAAACGACGACCGGCTACACGGTGCAGATGGTTGGCCTGGTTGTGCAGATGTTCGTCTGCGCCGCCGTCGGCATCTCGGTGGCCATGGCACTGACGCGCGGCATCGCGGTGCATCGCGGCCACACGATCGGCAACTTCTGGGCGGACATCACCCGCTGCACCCTGCGTCTGTTGCTGCCCATGTCGGTGATCGCCGCCATCGTGTACATGACAGGCGGCGTCATACAGAACTTCGCCGGCCTGACCCACATAACCACGCTGGCCGGCGCCAACGCCGTGATACCGGGCGGCCCATTGGCATCCCAGCAGGCCATTTCGATGCTGGGGACGAACGGCGGCGGCTTCTTCAACGCGAACTCGGCCCACCCGTTCGCAAACCCGACGGCCTGGACGAATCTGTTCCAGGTGTTCAGCCTTCTGGTGATCCCGTTCTGCCTGCCTCACACCTTCGGCAAGATCGTCAAGGACCAGCGCATGGGCTACGTGCTGCTGGCCACGATGGTGACCCTTTTCCTCATGGCCTACGTGCTGCTCACGATGTTCGAGCTCAACGCGGCCGGCACCGCGCCCCAACTGGCGGGGGGCTCCATGGAGGGCAAGGAGCAGAGGTTCGGGGAGATCGGCTCGACGTTGTTCGGCACGGCCACGACGGGCACCTCCGGTGGGGCCGCCAACTCGATGCACGGCTCGTACACGGCCCTCGGCGGGCTCGTGCTCATGATGCACATGCTGCTCGGCGAGGTGTCACCGGGCGGTGTCGGGGCCGGTCTCTACTCACTGCTGGCGCTCAGCATGGTCGCTGTCTTCCTGACGGGCTTGCTGCTCGGACGCACCCCCGTTTTCCTCGGCAAGAAGGTGGGCCTCCGCGAGACGAAACTGGCCGGCCTGTTCATCCTGGTGCTGCCCGTGCTGTCGTTGACCGGCATGGCGATCACGCTGGGGGTGCCCGGCGTGCGGCGCGAGATCGTCACGCAGGCCATGAACTCGACCGGGCCGCACGGTATGTCCGAGGTGATCTACGCCTTCATCTCGGTCTCCATAAACAACGGGTCGGCGTTCGCCGGTCTCAGCGCCAACACGCCGTACCTCAACACGATGTTCGGCGTCCTGATGCTGTTGGGACGGTTCATCCCGATCGGCCTCGTTCTGGCGCTGGCCGGCTCGTTCGCCGAGCAGGACAAGGCCGCGTCGCGCATCACCGAGTTGCCGCTGCACAAGCCACAGTTCGTGGTACTGCTCGTCGTCATCATCATCTACATCGCGCTGCCGACGTTCATGCCGGTGCTGATGCTGGGACCGCTGGCCGAAGGGCTGCATTGACATGAGCATCCTTCTGCGCACAGACTCGTCGCTGCCGGCAGCGATCCGGCCCTCGATCGGCGCCGCCCTGGTGGTGGCGCTCAAGAACGTCGACCCCAGGGCGCAACTGCGCAATCCCGTGCTGTTCTTCGTGTGGTGCAGCTCGGTGATCACGACGGTCATGGCCGTCGCCGAACTATTCACCAAGAAGCCACTGATGTCGGGCGGCAGCCCGATGCCCGTCAGCTTCACGTGGCTCGTGACCCTGTGCCTCTGGCTCACGGTGCTGGCCGCCAACCTGGCCGATGCGCTCGCACAGGGCCGCGGCCAGCTGTCCACCCAGTCCCTGCGCGGCCTGCAGGTGGGCGTCATCGCCCACCGGATCAAGCGCTACGACGCCGCCACAGATCCCGACGCCGCCGATGCCTCGATCACCGACGTCGGCGCCGGCGACCTGCGGGTCGGTGACTTCGTTCTGCTGACCGGCGACGACGTCGTGCCGGCCGACGGCGAGGTCGTCTGGGGCGTGGCCTCCGTCGACGAGTCGGCCATCACCGGCGAGTCGGCCCGGGTGATCCGCGAGGCCGGCGGCGACCGCTCGGGCGTCACGGGTGGAACGAAGGTGCTGACGGACCGGATCGTGGTCAAGGTGACGGCCCCGGCCGGGGCAACGGCCGTCGACCGCATGATCCGGCTGGCGCAAGGGGCACATCGCCAGAAGCCGCCCAACGAGCTGGCGCTGAGTTCGCTGCTGGCGGCCCTGTCGGTCTCGTTCATCCTGCTGTCGGTGGCCCTCGACTTCATCGCCAGCCCCGTGTCCCCGGCAGTCTCGATCACGATCCTCGTGGCGTTGTCCGCGGTGCTGCTGCCCACCGAGATCGCGGCCCTGCTCGCCGTCACCGGGATCGCGTCGACCTACCACCTGCTGGAGAACAACGTTCTCGTCGTCTCCGGCCATGCGCTCGAGGCGGCCGGCGACATCACCACGGTGCTGCTCGACAAGACCGGCACGATCACGGCGGGCGACCGCAGCGCCACCCGCTTCATTCCGGCCCCCGACGTCACCAAGGACGAACTGATCGGTGCCGCGGTGGTGGCGTCCCGGTTCGACCCGACGCCCGAGGGCACCTCGACGATCAGGCTGGCCTCACAGCTTGGCTTCAAGCCGCAGGCCGACCTGCCGGGTCACTTCGTGCCGTTCAGCGCCTCGTCGCGCATGTCCGGCATCGACCTGCCGGACGGGACGGCCGTGCGCAAGGGCTCCGAATCGGCCGTGCTCGGCTGGCTCAAGCACATCGGCACCCAGGCCGACAGCCGCACGACGGACGCCCTGCACAAGGCCGCGGCCGAGATCGCCCAATCCGGCGGCACGCCCCTGGCCGTCGCGATCAAGCCGCCGGACGAACCCGGCCGCATCCTTGGTGTCATACAGCTCAAGGACGTCGTCAAGCCGTCCGTGCCGGCCCGCATCCAGCAGCTCCGCAACCTGGGTGTCCGCACCGTCATGGTGACGGGCGACAACCCGCTGACGGCCAAGGCGATCGCCGACGAGGTGGGCTTCGACGACTACGTGGGCGACGCCGCCCCCGAAGACAAGCTGTCCCTGATCAAGAAGGAACAGGCGGCGGGCCACTTCGTGGCCATGTCGGGCGACGGCACGAACGACGCGCCCGCCCTGGCGCAGGCCGACGTGGCAGTGGCGATGAACTCGGCGACGGCGGCCGCCAAGGAGTCCGCCAACCTGATCGTGCTGGACGACGACCCCACGAAGTTCGTCGAGATCATCGAGACCGGACGCCGCCAGATGACCACCCGCGGCGCCCTCACGACGTTCAACATCGCCAACGACCTGGTCCGGTACTTCACCTTCTTCCCGGCCATGTTCGTGGGCGTCCTGCCATCGCTGGACCGGCTGAACCTGCTGCGCCTGCACACGCCCGCGTCCGCCCTGTTGTCGACCGTCATCTACTCGGTCGTCGTGATCTTCCTGCTGATCCCGATGGCCCTGGCGGGCGTGCCCTACCGCATGCGCGATCTGGGGCGCGCCCTGAATCTGAACCTGCTGTATTACGGCGTTGGCGGCCTGATCGTGCCGATCGTCGGCATCAAGTTGATCGACCTGGTGGTCGGATTGTTGCCGGGGTACTGAGAGGAGATGGCCTGATGCTGTGGTTGCGCAAGACCGGTCGGTCGCTGTGGTCGTCGCTTCGCCTGATGCTGGTGCTCACGGCGATCCTCGGCATCGCCTATCCGCTGGTCATCACCGCGATCGGGCAGTGGACGATGCCGGGCCGCGCCAACGGCTCGAAGGTGTCCGACACGTTCGGCCACGTCGTCGGCTCGTCGCTGCTGGCCCAGTCGTTCACGGACCAGGACGGCAAGCCCCTGCCTCAGTACTTCCAACCGCGCCCGTCGGCCGTGGACTACGACGCCGGGTCGTCCGGCGCTTCGAACATGGGTCCGGAGGACCCGGCGCTGGTCAACGACATCGCGCTGGCCAAGAAGCAGATCGCCAAGTTCAACGGCGTGCCGGAGTCGGCCGTGCCGCCCGACGCCGTGACGATGTCGGGCTCGGGCCTGGACCCGGACATCAGCCCGGCGTACGCGCAGATCCAGATCGCCCGCGTGGCGCGGGCCCGTGGCTTGAGCGTCGATCAGGTGGCAGCCGTCGTCCACCAGAACACCCACGGGCCCGAACTCGGCTATATCGGCAACGCCTGCGTCAACGTCTTGGACCTCAACCTGGCGCTCGACGCGATGCAGCAGTAGCCAGGGCGCGACGAGGTTGTCCGGCACACCGCGTCACAGATCGCGGCCTCAGGCGAAGTAGCCGACACCGGCCTCGAAGAGCGGCTGATGCGCGCCGGGCGCGACGTTGCGATAGAGGAACTGGCCGGCCCGCTCGCTGTGGCCCATCTTGCCGAGTATCCGGCCGTCCGGGCTGGTGATCGCCTCGACGGCACCGACGGAGCCGTTCGGGTTCCACGGCGTCCCCGCCGCCGGACGTCCGTCCGGGCCGACGTACTGGGTGGCCACCTGCCCGGCCGCCGACAGCGCGTCGTAGGCCGCGGGGTCGATGACGAACCGCCCCTCGCCGTGCGAGACCGCCACGGTGTGCACGTCGCCCACCTGGCAACGGGCCAGCCAGGGCGACAGGGTGGACGCCACGCGCGTGCGCACGAGCATCGACTGGTGGCGCCCGATCTCGTTGAACGTCAGCGTGGGGAACGAGGCGTCGACGTCAAGGATGCGCCCGTACGGCACCAGCCCGAGCTTGATCAGGGCCTGGAAGCCGTTGCAGATGCCCAGCACCAGGCCGTCCCTGTCGTCGATCAGGCCCGACAGCGCCTGGGCCACCTGGTCGTTGCGCAGGAACGACGCGATCAGCTTGGCCGACCCGTCGGGCTCGTCACCGCCCGAGAACCCGCCAACGAGCACCACCATCTGGCTGCCGGCTATGTTGAGCGCCGCCTGACGAGCGCTCTCGGCCACGTCGGCCGGCGTCAGGTTGTTGATCACCTGGACGCAGACCTCCGCTCCGGCGCGCCGCAACGCCCGCGCCGTGTCGATCTCGCAGTTCGTGCCAGGAAAGACCGGGATCCAGGCCACGGGACGCCCAACGCCCCGCGCCGGCCGGCCCCGGCTGCCAGGCCGCGGCTCGGCCGGCGCCGCGACCTCGACGGACGCGGCGGCCGGAAGCCCGGTGTTGGCGTGCCGTGGATAGACATCGGCCAGCGGCGCGTCCCAGGCGGCCTCCAGCTCGTCCAACCCCAGGCGCTCGCCGCCGATCAGCAAGGCCGGCTCGTCGATCGTGCGTCCGACCTCCGTCGCCGCCACGCCGGCGAGATCGGCGCCATCCTCCACGCCCAGCAGGACGACGCCGGGACGCTCGGCGAACAGGTCTTCGGACGTCGATACGCGCACGCCCACGCCGTTGCCGACGGCGCCGACGAACAGGGCTTCGGCCAGGCCACCGGCCCCGCAGACCCAGGCGCTCGACACCTGGCCGGCGCCGATCAGCCGCTCGACGGCATCGAGCGCCGCCACGAAGCGCGCCGGATCGTGCGCGGGGCTGGCGCCGAGCGCCACGAGGCGCACACCGGCCCGCTTGAACTCGGGCGAGACGACGCGCCGGACGTCACCCGTTGCGACGGCGAAGCTGATGAGGGTCGGCGGCACGTCCAAATGCTCGAACGTGCCGGACATCGAGTCCTTGCCACCGATGGCCGCCACGCCCAACAGCCGCTGCGCCGCCAGGGCCCCCAGCAGGGCCGCCAGCGGCCGGCCCCAGCGCAGCGGGTCGTCGCCCGGCTTCGGAAAGTACTCCTGCAAACTCAGGTAGGCCTGGGAACGACGGAACCCCGTCGCCACCAGTTTGGCCACGCTTTCGCAGACCGCCAGCAGGGCCCCCTCGTAGGGGTCGCGGTCGGTCCAGTACGGGTTGAAACCGTCGGCCATGCCCGAGCAGGTCGTGGTCGGCCCACCGGTTGGCACCAGCGCGACCATCGTCTGGATGGGCGTGCGCTGGCGGACGCCGCCGAACGGCATCAACACGGTGCCGGCGCCGATCGTCGAGTCGAAGCGCTCGGCCAGCCCCTGGCGGCTGCAGACGTCGAGACGCCCCAACCGGTCGGCCAGGGCCCGGCCGGCAGAACGTGTCACCGCCGGCAGCCGCACCGCCTTGTCAACCGGGCGTCCGATGACCGCCCCCGCCCGCAGCGGCGCCCCGTTCGACGCCAGCAGCGCGCGCGGCAGATCGGTGACGGTCTGGCCGCGCCACCGCATGACCAGGCGCGCCTCGGCGGTCACGACGGCGACCGGCGTCGCCTCCAGGTTCTCCGCGCGGGCCAGGGCGACCATGGCCCCGGCATCCGCGGCATCGACCACCACGGCCATGCGCTCCTGGCTCTCGCTGACGGCCAGCTCGGTGCCGTCCAGCCCGTCGTACTTCTTGGGCACGGCGTCGAGGTCGATGTCCAGCCCCTCGGCCAGCTCGCCGATCGCGACGCAGACCCCGCCCGCCCCGAAGTCGTTGCAGCGCTTGATCAGCCGCGTGGCGGCCGGATTGGCGAACAGCCGCGTCAGCTTGCGCTCGGCCGGCGCGTCGCCCTTCTGCACCTGCGCGCCCCATTCGGCCACGCTGGACGCCTGGTGCGCGCGGCTCGAGCCGGACGCCCCGCCGATGCCGTCGCGCCCCGTCCGCCCACCGATCAGCAGGACGACGTCCCCCGGCGAAGGCGCCTCGCGCCGCACGGCCTCGGCCGGCACGGCGGCCAGCACGGCCCCGCACTCGAGACGCTTGGCGACGTAGCCCGGGTGGTAGGCCTCGTGGACGATGCCGGTGGCCAGGCCGATCTGATTGCCGTACGAGCTGAACCCCGCCGCGGCCGTCACGGCCAGGCGGCGCTGCGGCAGCTTGCCGAGCAGCGTGTCGGCGATCGGGACGCGCGGGTCGCCGCCGCCCGTCACGCGCAGCGCCTGGTAGACACGGCCGCGCCCGGACAGCGGATCGCGGATCGCGCCGCCGATGCACGTGGCGGCGCCGCCGAACGGCTCCAGCTCCGTCGGATGGTTGTGCGTCTCGTTCTTGAACAGCAGCAGCCAATCGGCGGGCTGCCCGTCGACGTCGACGGTGATGGGCACCGTGCAGGCGTTGATCTCGTCCGACTCGTCGACGCGCACCACCCCGCCGCCCAGCTCCACGGCGCGCCGCCCGAAGGTGGCCAGCTCCATCAGGGTGGGCGGCCCGGAGCGGACGCGGTGCTCGAGGAACCACCGCCACTGCGCGGCCGCCGCCGGATCGTCGACGCGCACGTCGTCCAGGCTCGTCGTGAACGTCGAGTGCCGGCAGTGGTCCGACCAATAGGCGTCGAGCACCGCCAGCTCCGTGCGCGTGATGTCTCGGCCGAGCGCCGACTGGACGACCACCAGGTCGTCGACGGTCAGCGACAGCCCGTTGCGCTCGACGAGACCGGCCAGGCCGGCCTCGTCCATGGTCGAAAACCCGGTCACAGTCGCGACGGGCGCCGGCACCGGATAGTCGGCCCGCAGCGTGGTGACGGGCGCCAGATCGGCCAGCCGCGAGTCCACCGGATTCATCACGTAGCCCTGGACGGCGGCGACATCGGCGCTGGTCAGGTCGCCGTCCAGCACGTAGACCCTGGCCACGCGCACCATCGGCCGGGCGGCCTGCGTGATCAACTGCACGCATTCGGCCGCCGAGTCGGCGCGCTGGTCGAATTGGCCGGGCAGCGATTCGACGGCGAAGACATGGGCACCGCCGGGCAACTCGTCGAAGACGTCGTCCAGCGGCGGTTCGAAGAACACTAGGGGCGCGACGCGCGCCAGCGTGGCCTCGTCCAGGCCGTCCACGTCGTAGCGGTTCAGCACGCGGACGCCCGTGAGCTTCGTCAGGCCCAGTTGGTCGCGCAGCTCCGCCAGCAGGGCCGCCGCCTGCGTCGCATGGGCGGGCTTCTTCTCGACATACAGCCGCTGGACCATTCAATCGCCTTTCGCGGCCGCCAGCGCGGCCCGCCCGATGTCGGAACGCATGTGGGCGCCGTCGAACTCGATGGCCGCCGCGGCCGCGTAGGCACGGTCGATGGCGCCCGGCAGGTCCTCGGCCGTGGCCGTCACGCCGAGGACGCGGCCCCCGGACGTCACGATCCGGCCGTCCCGGTCGGCCACCCCGGCGAAGTCGATCTCGGCCGGGGCGTCCTGCCACCCCGTGACGGGCAGTCCCTTGCGATAGTCGCCCGGGTAGCCGCCGCTGGCCAGCACGACGCAACAGGCGGCGCCGTCGCGGAAGCGCCAGTCGACCGCGGCCAGCCGGCCCTGGACCACGGCCTGCAGGGCGGCCAGCAGATCTGAGTCGAGCAGGGCGAGGACGGCCTGCGTCTCGGGGTCGCCGAAGCGGGCGTTGTATTCGATGACGCGCGGCCCGTCGGCCGTCAACATCAGGCCGATGTACAGGCAACCCGCGAACGGGCATCCCGCCTCGCGCATCGCGGCCAGCGTGGGCACGACGATCTCCCGCTCGACGCGGGACGTCATCGCCGGCGTCATCAGGGGGTGCGGCGCGATGGCACCCATGCCGCCGGTGTTTGGGCCGCGGTCGCCCTCCAGGGCCCTCTTGTGATCCATGGCGGACGGCATCAGCTTGTACGTCGTGCCGTCGGTCAGCAGCATCAGCGACGCCTCGGGGCCCACCAGGCATTGCTCGATCACGACCCTGGCGCCGGACGCGCCGAATCGTCCCCCGATCATGGCGTCCCGCACCGCCGTCTCGGCCTCTTCTCTCGAGAGCGCCACCGTGACGCCCTTGCCCAGCGCCAGCCCGTCGGCTTTGACGACGATCGGCAACGGCGCCGCGCGGACGGCCGCCAACGCCGCGTCCGCGTCGTCGAACACCTGGTAGTCGGCCGTCGGGATGCCGTGACGACGCATGAGCTCCTTGGCGAACGACTTGGATCCCTCGATGCGGGCCGCCGCGCGGGTGGGCCCGAAGGCGGCCACGCCGGCCTCCGACAGTCGGTCGACGAGGCCCAGGCACAGCGGGTCGTCCGGGGTGACGATCGCGAGCTCGACCGGATGGCCGCGCGCGAAGGACACCACGCCGTCCAGGTCGGTGGCCGCGATCGGCACGCACGTCGCGTCCAGCGCGATGCCGGCGTTGCCGGGCAGCACCCAGATCGTCTGGACCGCGGGGTTGCGTCGCAACTGGTGGACGATCGCGTGTTCGCGTCCGCCGGAGCCGATGACCAGGATGTCCATGCGCCCCGTCCTCAGTGGTGGAACAACCGCAGGCCGGTGAAGCACAGGACCATGCCGTACTGGTCGCAGGCCGCTATGACGGCGTCATCGCGCACCGAACCACCGGGCTCGGCGACGTAGCGCACCCCCGACCGATGGGCCCGCTCGATGTTGTCGCTGAAAGGAAAGAAGGCGTCACTGCCCAACGCGACGCCATCGAGCGTGGCGAGCCAGGCCGCCTTCTCGTCCGGCGTCAGCCGGGCCGGCGTCTCCGAAAAGGCCGCCGGGTCCAGCGGCTCGTCGCACACGAACGCGTCGATCGCGTTGTTGCGATCGGCCCGCGACAGGCCCTCCGCGAAAGGCAGCTCGGCCACCCTGGGGTGGCGTCGCAGCCACCAGCGATCCGCCTTGTCGCCGGCCAGCCGCGTGCAGTGGATCCGCGACTGCTGGCCCGCCCCGATCCCGATCGCCTGTCCATCCTTCACGTAGCACACGGAGTTCGACTGCGTGTACTTGAGCACGACCAGTGCGCTCAGCAGGTCGGTGACCGCCTGGGCCGGCAGATCGTGGTTCTGCGAGACGATGTCCGTCAGCCGGGAGGCGTCGATCACGGCGTCGTTGCGGTGCTGCTCGAACGTGACGCCGAAGACATCGCGCCGCTCGATGGCCGCCGGTTCGTAGTCCGGATCGATGCGCAGGACGCAGTACGACCCGCTGCGCTTCTGCTTCAGCACCGCCAGCGCGTCGGCGTCGTAACCCGGGGCGATCACACCGTCCGACACCTCGCGCTTCAGCGCATTCGCGGTGTCGATGTCGCAGATCTCCGAGAGGGCCACGAAATCGCCGTAGGACGACATGGGGTCGGCGTCGCGGGCCCGGCCGTACGCCTCGCACAGCGGCGATACCGCACCCGAGTCGGCCGTCGCGCTGGCCGCCCCGGCCGGTGACACGTGCTTGAACGACGCGGCGCTGGGCCGTCCGGTCACGCCCGCCAGCTCGCGGACGAGCTGCCAACCGTTCAGGCCGTCCCACAGGTTGATCATGCCGGCCCGTCCGTTCAGCACCTCGACCGGCAGACCGGCCTCGCGGAACGCCCGCGCCGGCGACTGGTGCGGGTTCAGGCCGTACTTCAGGACGTATTCGGTGTGGGTCATGCCGGGCCCTCCGTCGCATGGCGGTTGATGATGAGGGTGGCGGGCGCGCCGCCGGGTGGTACGAATCTCGTCAGCAGGCAGATGCGGTTCTCGGGGTCGAGAGCGGCCCAGATCTCCTTCGTCCAGGCGGCTTGGTCCTCGCCCACCGCCACGCCGACCGGCTCGCCCGCAAACGACGGCAGCGGATCGCCGTCGCCGGCATAGGTGTGGATCAGGTGCCCGGCGCCCGGCACGCCGCGGTACTCCCAGAACGCCCGCATCGAGGCCTGGCCGAACCGCTTGATGATCGACAGCCGATAGGACGTCCCCGCCGCCACCGCGCTGATGCGCGGAGTGAAGTTGGGGGCGTCCGGCTCGAAATCGAAGGCGCGCAGGGCGTCCTCGAACGTGGCGCCGCCGGCCAGCGCCCGGGCGATGCCGTCGGTCTGCACGCCGTTGGTCACGACCGTGGTGTCTCCGACGACGCGCAACGCCGGGTAGATGATCAGGGACGGATCTTCGACCTTGGACTCGTCAAGCGGGGCCGTGAAGATGCCGTCCGGCCGCTCGACGAGCACGCGGTTGCGGCTGTTGGCGCTGCGTCCCATGACGAAATACGCCAGCGCCGTCGCTCCGCCGGGGGCGATGCCGACGACAATCCCGCGCCCCGGATACGGGTTGCCCGCCAGCGCCTGGGCGACCGATGCGGTCATCGGCTCTCCTTTCCCGGTTCGGCGCCGGTCATGGCACGGCACAGATCCGACACGACCTGCGGCAGCAGCACCCACTCGGCCTGCTGCATGACGCGGCGCTGCAGTGTCTCCGGCGTGTCGCCGGGCAGCACGTCGACGGCCTTCTGGGCGATGATCTCGCCGCCGTCGGGTTCGTCGTCGACGTAGTGCACGGTGGCGCCCGTCACCTTGACGCCCCGCGCCAACGCCGCCTCGTGCACGCGCAGCCCGTAAAAGCCCTGCCCGCCGAAGGACGGCAGCAGGGCCGGATGCACGTTTACGATGCGGTGGTCGTACGCCTCCACCACCTCGTGCGGCAGGATCGTCAGATACCCGGCGAGCACGACCAGCCCGATGCCGTGGGCGCGCAGGGCGTCGAGCAGGCGGACGGCGAAGTCCGGCTCGCGCGGGCTCACCACCAGCGTCTCGACACCCGCCGCCGCCGCGACGTCCAGGGCCCCGGCGCCGGGCCGGCTCGAGATGACGAGCCCGACGCGTCCCCACGGATTGTCGGCGGCTAGCAGCGCCCGCAGGTTCGTGCCCGTCCCGCTGACGAGCACCGCGACGTCGACGGGCCCGCTCACAGCAGCACCTCGTGATCGCCGGCGACCACCTGGCCGATCACGGACGCGGGCGCGCCGGCGGCGTGCAAGGCGGCGATCGCGCGATCGGCGTCCCCCGGCGGCACGGCAACGACGAGTCCGACGCCCATGTTGAACGTGGCGAACATGTCACGCCGGGCGATCCGGCCGGCGGACGCGATGTCGTCGAAGATCGGCGCCGGCGGCAGGGCGGCCCGGTCGATGCGCGCCGACAATCCGGGCGCCAGCATGCGGGGCAGGTTCTCGAAGAACCCGCCGCCCGTGATGTGGGCGGCCCCATGGACGTCGACGCCCAGGCCCGCCAGCGCCAGCAGCGGCTTGACATAGATGCGCGTCGGCGCCAGCAGGGCGTCCAGCAGGGCGCGGTCCCCCAGCAGCCGGTCCGGCGGGAAGAGCCGCCTGATCAGGGAGAATCCGTTCGAGTGCGGGCCGGACGACGCCAGCCCGACCAGGGCGTCGCCGGCCGCCGTGCGCTTGGGGCCGTCCCACACCCGGTCGGCGTCGACGATGCCGACGGCGAAGCCGGCCAGGTCGTAGTCACCTTCGGCGTAGATCCCCGGCATCTCGGCGGTCTCGCCGCCGAGCAACGCGCAGCCCGCCTGGACGCAGCCGTCCGCGACACCCTTGACGACGTCGGCCACGAGTTCGGGATCTGTGCGCGCCGATGCGAAGTAGTCGAGGAAGAACAACGGTTCGGCTCCGCTGCACGCCACGTCGTTGACGCACATGGCCACGCAATCGATGCCGACGGTGTCGTGCCGTCCCGCCAGCGTCGCCAGCTTCAGCTTCGTGCCGACGCCATCCGCTCCGGCCGACAGCAACCGGCCGCCCCCGATGTCGAACAAGCCCGAAAAACCACCGACCCCGCCCACGACGCCCGGCGTGGCCGTGCGGGCGATGTGCGACCGCATCAGGTCGAGCGCCCGGTAGCCGCGCGTGACATCCACGCCGGCCGTCGCGTAGCTGTTCGCCGTCATCCCTCCCCCAGCCAGGTCTCGAAGGCGAACGGGGTGTCCGCCGGCGGCGTCGGAGTCTTGTATTCGCCGGTGAAGCACGCGTCGCAGAAGCTGCCATGCCCGGTGGCGTCCAGCTTGGGCAGGTCGTCGACGCTGAGGAAGCCGACGGAGTCGGCCCCGATCATCCCGCGTATCTCCTCGACGCTGTGCTGGTGGGCGATCAGGTGCTCGCTGGTGCTGATGTCGGTGCCGTAGAAGCAGGGGTACAGGAACGGCGGTGCTGACAGCCGCACGTGCACCTGGGTGGCCCCGGCGTCGCGCAGCAACCCGACGATGCGCTGGATCGTTGTGCCGCGCACTATCGAGTCGTCCACCAGCACGACGCGCTTGCCGCGCACCGCCTCGGCCACGGGATTCAGCTTGATGCGGACGTCGCGCTCGCGCCGGCCCTGGCCGGGCTCGATGAACGTGCGTCCGATGTAGCGGTTCTTGATGAAACCGATGCCGTAGGGGATGCCGCTCTGGCGGGCAAAGCCCAACGCCGCGTCGATGCCCGAGTCGGGCACGCCGACGACGACGTCCGCCGCCACCGGGTGGTCGATCGCCAGCAGCGCGCCGGCCCGCAGCCGGGCGGCCTGGACGGACGTGCCGTCGACCACCGAATCGGGCCGGGCGAAGTAGATCAACTCGAACACGCACAGCGCCCGGTCCGCCGGTTTGTCCGGGCCGATCGTGACCAGGTCCTGGCCGGGCGACGCCACGACGATCTCGCCGGGCGCCACATCCCGCACGAAGGTCGCGCCGATCGCGTCCAAGGCGCAGCTCTCGGACGCGATCACCCAGCCGGCGTCGCCGATGCGCCCGATGCACAGGGGACGGAACCCCAGCGCGTCGCGCACGCCGATCAGCTTGCGGGCGCTCATGACGACGCCGGACACCGCGCCCTGCACGCGCCCCATCGCCGCCTGCACGGCCTCTTCGATCGAGCCCCGGCGCAATCGCTCCTGCGTGATCGCATAGGCCAACACCTCGGAATCGGACGTGCCGTGGAAGATCGATCCCTGCTGCTCGAACTCCTCGCGCAGCGCGCGGGCGTTGACGAGATTGCCGTTGTGGGCCAGAGCCATCGAACCCTTCAGATGGTTGACCAGCAGCGGCTGGGCGTTGGGTTCCTGGCGCCTCCCCATCGTGGCATAGCGACAGTGGCCGACGGCCATGTCGCCCGCGCCGAGCCCCGCCCTGACCGACTCGGTCAGCACATCGCCGACCAGGCCGACGCCCTTGGCCAGGCTGATGACGCCGTCGTGATTGACGGCGATGCCGCAGCTCTCCTGGCCCCGGTGCTGCAGCGCGAACAACGCCAGGTAGGCGTTCGAGACGACGTCCTCGCCAGGCGCGCAGATGCCGAAGACACCGCACTCCTCGTGCAGGGAATCGAACGGCGCGTCATCGCCGTCAAGCTGCGCCGGCAGCGCCGCCGGCGACGCGCCGGCGCACTGGGCGGGCGCGGCCCTCACTCGGCTCCCAGCAGGCGCGTCCGAACCTCCGCGTATGCCTCCTCGACGCCGCCGAGGTCGCGCCGGAAGCGGTCCTTGTCGAGCTTCATGCCCGTTTCCTTGTCCCAGAACCGGCATGTGTCGGGCGAGATCTCGTCCGCCAGGATGATCTCGCCGTTCGGCAAGCGTCCGAACTCCAGCTTGAAGTCGACGAGTATCAGCCCGGCCTTGTCGAGCTCGGCCTTCAGAACGTCGTTGACCTTGTACGTCAGCTCGGCGATCCGGTCGAGCTCGGCCTGGGTGGCCCAACCGAGCGCCAGGATCTCGGATTCCGTCACCAGCGGATCGTCCAGCGCGTCGTCCTTGTACGTGTACTCGAGGATCGTGCACTTGAGCTTCGTGCCCTCCTCGAGGCCGAGCCGCTTGCACATCGAGCCCGCCGCGATGTTGCGGATGATCACCTCGAGCGGCACGATCTCGACGCGCTTCACGAGCGTGTCGCGGCCGTTCAACTGCTTGACGACGTGCGTCGGCACGCCCTCTTCCTCCAGCAGGGCCATCAGGTGGTTCGAGACGCGGTTGTTGATTTCGCCCTTGCCCAAGATCTGGCCCTTCTTCTGGCCGTTGAACGCGGTGGCGTCGTCCTTGTACGACACGACGCACAGGCTGGGGTCGGACGTGGCGTAGACCTTCTTCGCCTTGCCCTCGTAGATCTGATCGCCGACGATCACGTCGGGCGCGGCGGATGAAGCACTAGCCATTCGACTCGGTTCCTTTCAGTTCCTGTTGCAGTTGCGAATCCTTGGCCAGGACGCCGGCGTGCATGTCCGCCCTGGCCTGGTCGAGCCGGGCCGCCAGTTGCGAATCGTCGACGGCCAGAATCTGGGCCGCCAGTATCGCGGCATTGCCGGCGCCGCCGATGGCGACGGTGGCGACGGGAATGCCGGACGGCATCTGGACGGTCGACAGCAGGGCGTCCAGGCCGTCGAGCTCAGACGCCTTCAGCGGCACCCCGATCACGGGCAGCGTCGTGCGGGCCGCGAGCGCGCCGGCCAGATGGGCGGCCTTGCCGGCCGCCGCGATTATCACGCCGAATCCCTTGTCGCGTGCGCTCGAAGCGATCGCCGCCGCCTCGTCGGGCGTGCGATGCGCCGAGCAGATGTGGGCCTCGAACTCGACTCCCAGGCCGCGCAATGTGTCGAACGCGGGACGCAGGGTGGGTAGATCGGAATCGCTTCCCAGGATGATGGCCACTTTCCGCATGGCGTCCTCTCGGTCTAGCGCCGATGGGGAAGGCACACCGATGAACAGGCGGCTCTGGCCGTCGTTCCGTCGGTGGATGGTTTCAGCATAGTGCCGGCGACGACGCGCCAACGGCACATCCCGAGAAAACGGACGCGTGTCCCGATCAGATCGTCCGGGTGGGCCCGATGCCACCCGGCAATCGCCCATCATCCGGTCATGGCGCCACCTCCTCGCGGTCGCGGTTCGGACGTCTGAGCCGCCACCGACCGTGCTCGTCCAGAACCGCCAGGCCCTTGGCGGCCAGGCCGTGCAGCGCCTCGGCGCAACGCTGCACCGGCACCCCGGACGCCAGGGCCACCTCGCCGAGCGTCACGGCGCCCCGGGCCGGCAGGGCCTCGCGGACGACCACGGCGTCGCCCATCAGGGCGTCCTCGGGCCGCGTCGGGCCGAGCGTCGGCAAGGCGTCGCCCTGTCCGACCGGGGACAGCAGCGCTTCGACGTCGGCGGCGTCGGCCACCAGCACGGCCTCACCGTCGCGGATCAGCCGGTGCGGCGTCTGCGACATCGCGGACGTGACGGGCCCGGGCACCGCCATCAGCACGCGCCCCAGTTCCGCCGCCCACGACGCGGTGTTGCGGGCCCCGGAGCGCAGCGCCGCTTCGACGACGACCGTGCCGCGCGACAGTGCGGCGATCAGGCGGTTGCGCTCGAGGAAGCCGTGCCGGGTTGGCACGGCACCGGGCGGCATTTCCGAGATCACAAGGCCTTGGGCCATCAACGACTTGAACAGGACGGCGTTGCCGGGCGGGTACGGCCGATCGAGACCGTTCGCGAACACTCCGATCGTGCGCCCGTCCACGAGCAGGGCGCCGCGGTGCCCCGCGGCGTCGATGCCGAAGGCCCCGCCCGACACGATGGTGCGCCGGGTCTCACCGACTGCCCCGGCCAGGTCGGACGCCAGCCTCATGGCCACCGACTCGCCGTAGCGCGTGGCCGCCCGGGCCCCCACCAGCGCGACGGCCTCCACCGACCACCGCGCCAGGTGACCCGGTCCACCGACCCACAACCCAACCGGCGCCCCGCCCATTCCGTTGACGAAGCACCTGACCAGGTCGTCGAGGCGTTCCGGCCACTCGTCGTCACCGGGGATCACGAACCGCAACCCGGCCCGCTCGGTCTCCGCCGCCACCCGCTGCGGCGTGATCGACGCGGCCCAGGGCGCGGGCGCCGCGCCGCCCGGCCTCGCCTGCATCGGGTCAGCCGCACCAGCGCCTCTGCCGCAGGGTGGCGCCGCCTCGCCCGCCTGTCCCGCCGACAGCCGCTGCCATGCCTCGATGGGACCCACTGCGGCCGCCAGACGCAAGACCGCCGGCGCTCCGAAGCGCAGCAAAGAGCCGAGCGCCGCCCGCGCGAGCCGCTCGTCCGTCCAGTCGTTGCTCATGTGGCCACCATCCATTCGCCCTGGTTCAGTGTCACGGCCGAGGCCACGTCATCGAGCGACACCTTGTCGCGGCCGCCCAGATCGGCCAGTGTCCAGGCCAGCCGGGCGACCTTGTCGACTCCCCGCGCGCTCATCCGCCCCCGCAGAACGTGGCGCTCGACCATGGCCAAACCGGCGTCCGGAATACCCGCCCGGGCGACGTGGCCGGGCACCTCGGCGTTGCGCCGCCATCCCGTGCCGCGCAGCCTGGCCCGGCTGCGCTCGCGCGCCTCCGCCACCCGGCCGGCGACGACCGCGCTGGGCTCGACGCCCGTGTCCGCCTTGACCAGCGCCGACGGCACGGTCGCCATGCGCTGATGGATGTCGATGCGATCGAGGATCGGCCCGGACAGTCGCGCGTTGTAGCGCCGGATCGCCATGGGCGGGCAGTGGCACGACGACCCGGGCGTGTCCGAGAACCCGCACGGGCAGGGGTTGGCTGCGAGCACCAACTGGAATTGCGACGGGAGCCGCACCGTCCCCTCGCTGCGCGCGATGCAGACATAGCCGGCCTCCATGGGTGTGCGCAGCGCCTCCATGACGTGCGGAGCGAACTCGGGGGCTTCGTCGAGGAACAGCACCCCGCGGTGCGCCAGCGAGATGGCGCCGGGACGCGCCAGGCGCGAACCGCCACCGACCATCGAGGCCATCGTCGCGTTGTGATGGGGGCTGGAAAACGGCGGACGCCTGATCAGCCCGTCGCTCAGGTCGTCACCGGCCAGCGAATGGATCGCCGACACCTCCAGGGCTTCGGCCGTCGGCAGCTCCGGCAGGAGGCCCGGCAGTCGCATCGCCAGCATCGTCTTGCCAACCCCGGGCGGACCGTGCAAGAACATGTGATGGCCTCCCGCAGCCGCCACCTCGGCCGCCCACCGCGCCTCCGGCTGGCCGCGCAGGTCCGCCAGGTCGGGCGGCGCCGGCTGGTCTTGGGCGTCCGGTGGCGCCGGTGGAGCCGGCTGCTCCGTGTGGACGACGTCGCGCCCCTGCAAGACCTCGACCAGATCGTCCAGGCATCGGACGCCGCGCACCGTCATACCGTCGACCAGCTGAGCCTCCCCCACCTGCTCCCAGGAGACGATCGCGGACGTCCGCCCCTGCTGCCGGGCCGCCAAGAGGCCAGGCAGCACGCCGCGCACGCGCCGCACGCGTCCGTCCAAACCCAGTTCGCCCATCAAGACGGTCTGGCTCGCCACCTGGCGCGGCACGCGGCCGGATGCCGCCAACACGGCCGCCGCGATGGCCAGGTCGTAATGAGTCCCCGCCTTGGGCAGACTGGCCGGCGTCAGGTTGATGGTCAGAAGCTCGCTGGGCCAACCCAGCCCCGACGCCGTCAGCGCCGCCCGGCAGCGGTCGCGGGACTCGTGCAGAGCGGCGTCCGGCAGGCCGACCAGCACCGTGCGCGGCAGCCCGCCGCTGATCGCGGCCTCCACCTCGACCAGCGTGCCGTCCATGCCGACCAATGCGATCGACCAGGCCGATGCGATACTCACGACAGCCCCCTGACGTGGCGCAGCACCGGGGCCTGCCCGCGCTGCCTGGTGATGCCGACGGCGTCGAGACGAATGGTTCCGGCAGCTTCCGGATGCTGCAGCCGCCACCACAACGCCAGCCGCCCGAGACGCTCGGCCTTGGTTCGCGTGATGGCCTCGAGCGGATCGCCGTATCCGCTGCCCGCCTTCGTCTTCACCTCGACGGCGACCACGTGCGGCGGCACCCCGGGCTCGGCCGCCACGATGTCGAGTTCGCCCGCCCGGCAGCGCCAGTTGCGGTCCAGGATGGCCCAACCCAGGCCGCGCAGGTAGTCGACGGCGTAATCCTCGCCCCACCGGCCAAGACTGTCCTTGTTCACAACCGAAGTATGGCCAGGAAGTCGTGGCCCGCCCCGTCGTCCACAGCCTGCGCCGCCACCGGACGCGATGGTGGATAAGCGGGCCGGGACCACCGGTGCCGCTACGCCCGCCGATCCGCGCCCTGTCGCGGCAACCAGCCGTCGGTTGGGACCACCTGATCGGCGTCGCAGCCAGCCGGTGGTCCGACGCGGCCCGTCCGCACCCGTCTTCACATGGCCGCCCACGCGCCATCCGGCCGCCGCCACTCGAGGTGACCGGACAACGAAAGCATGCGGCGAAAGTTTCGCGCTTCTGTGAACTCACCCACCCTCGACGAGGCCCGGCCGCGTCGTCTCACCTAAGCTAATTCTTGTTCACCAACACGCCCATGCGATGGCGTGGGCCCACGCTAGGAGACCTCATGTCCATTCCGACACCAAAGCCCGCCGATCATTTCTCCTTCGGCCTGTGGACCATCAACTGGACCGGCGGCGATCAATTCGGCGCGTCCACCCGCAAGCCCTTCGACCCGGTGCTGGTGCTGCAGAAGCTCGCCGAGTTCGGCGCCTGGGGCATCACGTTCCATGACGACGACCTCGTGCCCTTCGGCACCCCGGACGCCGAGCGCGAGCAAATCATCGCCCGCTTCGAGAAGGGCCTCAAGGACACCGGCATCGTGTGCGAGATGGTGACGACGAACACGTTCAGCCATCCGCTGTTCAAGGACGGATCGTTCACGGCCAACGACCGGTCGGTGCGCCGCTACGGCCTGCGCAAGGTGCTGCGCAACGTCGATCTGGCGGCTCGCCTCGGTGCCACGACGTTCGTCATGTGGGGTGGCCGCGAGGGCGCGGAATACGACAGCGCCAAGGACTACTACGCCGCGCTCGACCGCTACCGCGAGGGCATCGACACCGTGGCGTCCTACATCAAGTCGAAGGGATACAAGCTCCGCATCGCCCTTGAGCCGAAGCCCAACGAGCCGCGCGGCGACATCCTGCTGCCGACGGTCGGCCACGCCCTGGCGTTCATCGACCAGCTCGACAACAAGGACATCGTCGGCCTCAACCCCGAGGTCGGGCACGAGCAGATGGCAGTGCTGAACTACACGGTGGCCCTAGCACAAGCGCTGTGGAGCGGCAAGCTGTTCCACATCGATCTGAACGGCCAGAAGTCCGTCAAGTACGACCAGGACCTGTGCTTCGGCCACGGCGACCTGATGAGCGCCTTCGGCACCGTCGACCTGCTGGAGAACGGCTTCCCGAACGGCGGTCCCAAGTACGACGGCCCGCGCCACTTCGACTACAAGCCCAGCCGCACGGAGTCCGAGGATTCGGTCTGGGACACCGTCAAGGCCAACATGGTGACCTACCTGCTGCTGAAGGAGCGCGCGCTGGCCTTCCGGGCCGACCCCGAGGTCAAGGCCCTGATGAAGTCGGCCAAGGTCGAGGAGCTGGCCAAGCCCACGATGGCCCCCGGCGAGACGATCGACGCCCTGCTGGCGGACCGCTCGGCGTTCGAGGACTTCGACGTCGCCGCCGCCGGTGCGCGCACCTGCGGCTTCGTCCGGCTCAACCAGTTGGCTCTCGAATACGCGACGGGCGCTCGCCTCTGAGGCAACCAGCGTGATGCGCGGCAAAGCCCGTCTTTGTCGCGCATCTGCTTTTCGGCAAGACTTGACCGCAAGCCACGAGGAGGACCGCCATGACGCTCGTCGCCGGAATCGACACATCGACGCAATCGTGCAAGGTGCTTGTGACGGACGCCGCCACGGGGGCCGTCGTGCGCCAGGGCAAGGCCGCCCACCCGGACGGCACCGAGGTGCATCCCGACGCCTGGTGGGACGCTTTCCTGAAGGCCCGTGACGAGGCCGGCGGACTGGACGACGTGGCCGCCGTCGCGGTCGGCGGCCAGCAGCACGGCATGGTCTGCCTGGACGAGGACGGCGAGGTGGTTCGCCCGGCGCTGCTGTGGAACGACACCCGGTCCGCCGAGGCGGCCGAGGCGCTGATCTCGGAGTTGGGCGGAGGCGACCGCGAGCGCGGGGCTCGTCTCTGGGCGAAGGCCTGCGGCTCGGTGCTCGTGGCGTCCATCACGCTCACCAAGCTGCGCTGGCTGCGCGACGCGGAACCGGCCAACGCCGCGCGGGTGGCGGCGGTTTGCCTGCCCCACGACTGGCTGAGCTGGCGGCTGGCCGGGCACGGCCCGAAGAGCCAGGGCGGGGACGCCGCCCTGGATGCCCTGTTCACCGACCGGTCGGACGCCTCTGGCACGGGATACTGGTGCCCCGCCACCGGCGACTACCGCCGCGACCTGCTGACGATGGGACTCGGTCATGACGCCATCCTGCCCACCGTCCTGGGTCCCCATGAGACCGGCGCCAAGACGGCCTCGGGTTCACTCATCGGGCCGGGCGCCGGCGACAACGCGGCGGCGGCTCTCGGCCTGGGGCTGTCCGAGGGTGACGTCTGCGCCTCTCTGGGCACATCCGGGGTCATGAGTGCGATCTGCCCGACCCCGGTGGCCGATCCGTCCGGCCTGATCAACGGATTCGCGGACGCCACCGGGGCCTTCCTGCCGCTGGCTTGCACGCTCAACGCCAGCCGCGTCGTCGACGCCGCCCGCGATCTGCTGGGCGTCGACTACGACGAGGTGGCCGCCCTCGCGCTGTCGGCCGCCCCCGGCTCGGGGGGCCTGGTGCTGGTCCCCTACTTCGAGGGCGAGCGGATGCCGAACAAGCCTCACGCCACCGCCTCGGTGCTCGGCCTGACGCTCAGCAATGCGACACGGCCCAACTTCGCCCGCGCCTGCGTCGAAGGGATGCTCTGCGGCCAGGCCGACGGGCTGGACGCGCTCGTCGCCCTGGGCGTCGCGCCCAAGCGGATCTTCCTGATCGGCGGGGGCGCGAAGTCACCGGCCGTGCGCCAACTGGCGCCCGGCATCTTCGACGGCCACGACGTCATCGTCCCGCCCGACGGCGAGTACGTCGCCCGGGGAGCGGCCCGCCAGGCCGCCTGGGTGGCGTCCGGGGCGGCGGCGCCACCCGACTGGCCCATCGCCGACTCGATGACGTTCACCGGCCAGGCCACGCCCATCGTCCGCGCCCAGTACGCGGCGGTACGCGAACTGACATACCCGAACCACTAGGCCGCCGCCGGATCCTAGGCGCCGCCGCCCGGCTCGTACAGGGCCAGTTGGGGCGTCAGGACGTAGGCGCGCGTGCCGGCCTCTTGGTCCAGGCTGTGCAGCCCCCGCGCGTCGCCGCCGAAGTTCTTCAGCCGTCCGATGTTCGTCGAGGCGTTGTCCTCCTCCTCGACCTGCTCCTGGATGAACCAGTCGAGGAACTGCAGCGTCTTGAAGTCCTTGGCCTTGGTCGCGGCGTCGGCGATGTTGTAGATCAACGACGTGACGAACTGCTCGTGCTCGTAGGACTTGTCGAGGATGTCCGCCAGGCTGTCGAACTCCTGCGGCGGAGCGTCGATGGCGCCGAGCAGCACGCGGCCGCCGGCGTTCAGGATGAAGTTGTAGAAGATCAGAGCGTGGTTCATCTCCTCCTTGTACTGCACGTAGAACCAGTTGGCGTAGCCGTCCAGGTTCTTGTCGCGCAGCCACGCCGACATCGATAGATACAGGTTGGCCGAGTAGGTCTCGTGGACGATCTGTTCGTTCAGCAGTTTCTCGACCTGTGGCTGAAACATCGCTTGCCCTCCTTGGTGGCGCGCGGCGCGACGCGGGACGCCCGCGCGGTGCAACGCCGCTTCGATCTTCCCACCATCTCCGGTTCGCCGCAACGCCGGCCGGAGTGCCGCAACCGATGGACGGCGATGGCCTCGGCGTGCCCGCACCATCGCCGGTTCCCCGTCAGGAGCCCAGCACGACCTCGCACAGGCGCGGGGTGTCGCCCGTCACCGGCGCGGCCACACCCGTCAGCTGCACGCTGACCTGCTTGGTGGCCGGGTGGTCGGCGTCGTTGCCCAACCACACCCTCACCTCGCCCGGCTCGACGACGCGCTGCCACTGCCGGTTGGTGCAGGCGAAGCGGGCGGCCGGAATCCGGAAGCCGACGTGTCGCGACGCCCCGGCCGGCACGTCGACGCGGGCGTAGGCCAACAGTTGACGGGTCGGACGCGTCACGGTGGCCACCACATCCTGGCCGTAGACCTGCACCAGATCGGCGCCGTCCCGCCCATTGTTGCGCACCGTGACGGACACCGCCAGCCAGCCATCGGTCGGCGCCGGCCGGACGGAGAATCCCTCGTACGTGAAGTCGGAATAGCTGAGCCCCGCACCGAACGAGAACTGCGGCGTCGGGTCGATCGACGACACGCCGTTGGCGTCGCCCAACGTCGGATGCAGGTAGGTGTAGGGCTCGACGGACACCGCTGGCGGAATCGACAACGGCAGGTGGCCGGAGGGGTTGATGCGCCCGCTGATCACCCCGGCCACCGCGGGGCCACCCTCCTCGCCGGGGAAGAAGACCTGCAACGTCGCAGCGCAGCGCGCCGCCAGCTCGCCGATGGCGTAGGGACGCCCGGTGACGGCCACCAGGACCACCGGCCGGCCGGTGGCCAGCACGGCTTCCACCAGTTCCGTCTGCACGCCCGGCAGGGACAGGGACGCGGCGTCGCAGCCCTCGCCCGAAGTGCCCTGCCCGAACAGGCCGGCCTGATCGCCCACCACGACGACCGCCACGTCGGCGCCGCTCGCCGCCGCCACGGCTGCCGCGATGCCCGACCGGTCGTCGCCGCGGACATCGCAGCCCGGGGTGACGGTGACCGTGGCCTGCGGATACTCGGCGGCAATGGCCTCGGCCACCGTCGCCGTCTCGATCATCGAATCGACACCTTGATGGTGCGACAGCACATGGTTGACGAACGAATAGCAGCCGAAGAGCGCCGCGCTGCGATGGGCGTTGGGACCGATGACGGCCAGTCGCAGGCCGGACCGGTCGGCCAAGGGCAGCAGACCGTCGTTGGCGAGCAGGATGACGGATTCCTCCGCCAACCGGGCGGCCACGGCCCGGTGCTCCGGCGGGTCGAGCGAATCGGGCGCCTGCGCCAAGAGCTTCTCCAGGCGGGCCACCTCGGCGTCGGCGTCGAGCAGGCCGAGTGCGTCCTTCTGCCGCAACACCCGGGCCACCGCCCGATCGACCGCCGCTTGCAGTACGGGGTCGGACTCGACGGCCTTCCGGAACCCCGGATCGGCGAAGGCCTCGCCGGTCGGCAGTTCGACGTCGACGCCCGCCGTGAGGGCCGTGGCCGCGGCGTCCGCCAATGACGAGGCCACCCCATGCTGGCGCAGCAGGAAGGCCACCGCGAAGTAGTCGGCCACGACGGTGCCCGTGAAGCCCCACTGATCGCGCAGCCGATCCGTCAGCAGGTCGGCGCTGGAGTGCATCGGCAGCCCGTCGATTTCGATGTAGGCCGGCATCACCGAACCGATGTGGGCGTCGCGCACCGCCACCTCGAAGGGCAGCAGGAAGACGTCCTCCAGCTCACGCCGGCCGGCGCGAACGGGGGCCAGATTGCGTCCGCCGACCGAGCCGGAATAGCCGGCGAAGTGCTTCGCGGTGGCAATCACACCCTGGCTTTGCAGGCCCTCGACGTAGGCCTTGCCGACGGTGGCCACCAGGTAGGGGTCCTCCCCCATGGTCTCTTCGACCCGCCCCCAGCGGGCGTCCCGCACCACGTCCAGCACCGGCGCCAGCCCCTGATGCACGCCGAGGCCGGCCATCGTCGCCCCGATCGCCTCGCCCATGGCCTCGACCGCGGCCGGATCGAAGGAGGCCGCCCAGGCGAGCGGCGTCGGGAAGGTGGTCGCCGTCCAGGCCGCCAAGCCGGTCAGGCACTCCTCATGTGCCAACACCGCGATGTGGGGCCGCGTCTTTCGGGCCATGAAGCGCTGATACTCGAGCAGCGCGGCGATGCCCTGCTTCGGCGTCACCGGATTGGTGCCGAAGGTGCGGGTCACCTGCCCCAGGCCGTCGTGGGCGAAGGTTTCGAACTCCGGCCGCGAGTCGGCTTGCGTATCCATCTCGGGAGCCACCACGCCGGCTTCCTGAAACCCCGGCCAAAGCCCCTGCAATTGCGCCAGCTTCTCGGGCCACGACAGCGAGGCCAACAGCGATGTGACACGATCGGGCCGCGCGTCGCGGTCGAGATCAGGCATGGATTCGTCTTCCCGTCGACTACTGGTGGACACCCCAAACGAAACATTTCGTAAAGGGCGACTTGGTTTCAATCTTCTACCGAACTGGCCTGGACAGTCAAGCAAGCACCAGAATCGTCCCGCAGCCGTGGCCAACCGTCGCCATCGCCCGTAAACAGGACCAGGTTAGCTGCCTATTCGATGTAGGCACGAAAACCCGTCACTGATTGCCGGCCGAGACTCGGTATCGCGCAAAGATGCTCGGAAAGTTTCGTAGTAGGCTGGCCGCATCTAGTGAACGGTGGGACGACATGGCCGGTACCATTGCCGAGATCGCGGGCCAAGCCGGGGTGTCCATCGGCACTGTCTCCAAAGTGCTGAACGGCCGTCCCGGGGTCGGTGACGCCAAACGCGCCCAGATCCTGCGCCTGATCAGGCAGTCCGGTTACGACGGACGGGCCGGCAAGTCGAAGAAGCCCAGCCGGCTGATCGACTTCGTGATGCGTGGCATCGACACCCTTTGGGCCACCCAGCTCTTGGTCGGAGCCGAGGAGGAAGCGGCCCGGGCCGGCGTCGGTCTGGTGATCAGCGCCACCCACGGCCGTCTGATCGGCAACCGCCACTGGATCGACCGGCTGTCGGAGCGTCATTCGGACGGCGTCGTGGTGGTGGCCTCACGCATCCACGCCGGCATCGAGGCCGAGCTGGAGCGTCTGCGCATTCCCTATGTGTTGCTCGACATGGCCGGATCGCCGCCCCCCGGCGTGGCCGTGGTCGGTGCCACCAACGCCGCCGGCGGCCGCGCCGCCGTCGACCACTTGCTGGAACTCGGGCACCGGCGCATCGCCATCGTCACCGGCAACCGCGAGCTGGCCTGCTCGCAGGAACGGCTGGACGGCTACGTCGCCGCACTGGTGCGGGCCGGCGTCAACCCGCGCGGCGACTACCTCGCCTACGGCAACTTCGAAATCTCCGGCGGCTACCGTGCCGCCTGCCAGTTGCTCGACCTCGACGAGCCGCCCACCGCCATCTTCGCGGGCTCCGACCTGCAGGCCTACGGCGTCTACCAGGCGGCCCGCGAGCGCGGCCTGCGCATCCCCGATGATCTCTCCGTGGTCGGCTTCGACGACGTGCCGATGTGCGAATGGCTGATGCCCAAGCTCACGACCGTTCGCCAGCCGCTGGAGGAAATGGCCCGGCAGGGCGTCCGCATGGTGCTGGCCATGGCCTATCAGGAGGCCACGCCGTCACAGCCCAAGCTGGAGTTGGCCACGACTCTGGTGGTGCGCGAGTCGACGGCCCCGCCGCGTCGTCAATGACCCTCGGGGACGCGCAGCTCGGAGTGCTGCAGCTCCTCGATCGAGACGTCCTTGAAGGTCAGCACCTTGGCCGACTTGACGAAGCGCGACGGCCTGTACATGTCCCACACCCAGGCGTCGCCCATCGACACCTCGTAGTAGACGTCACCGCCCTCGGTGCGCACCTTGAGTTCGACGGAGTTGCACAGATAGAAGCGCCGATCGGTCTCGACGGCCCACGTGAAGATGTCGATCACGTCGCGGTACTCGCGATACAGATCGAGTTCGAGCTTGCTCTCGTAGTTGTCGAGGTCGTCCGCGTTCATAGTGGGTTCCACTCTAGACGATGGCGGCGCCCGTCACGTTCCGATATGTCAGCCGGTGCTGCGGACACGGCCCGAGTTCTGCCAGCGCGCTTTGGTGGCGCGCCGTCGCGTACCCCTTGTGGGCGGCGAAGCCATAGCCGGGGTAGTCGGTGTCCAGGCCCGTCATCAGCCGATCTCTCGTGACCTTGGCGACGATGGACGCGGCCGCCACGCAGGTCACCACCTGGTCGCCCTTCCACATGGCGACGGAGGGACAGGGCAGGCCGGGCACGGCGAATCCGTCGGTCACCGCGAAATCCGGCGCCGGGTCGAGGGCCGTCACCGCCCCGCGCAAGGCCGTCAGGTCCGCCAACTGAATGCCCAGGGCGTCACATTCGGCGGCCTCGACGCACACCCAGGCGACGGCCACGGCTCTGGCCATGATGGTGTCGTACAAGACAGCGCGACGCGCGGGCGTCAAGCGCTTGGAGTCGTCGATTCCGTCGGGCGCCGGATCGGGCAGGATGACGGCCGCGGCGACCAATGGCCCGGCGCACGCCCCGCGACCGGCTTCATCGGCCCCGGCCACCAGCGCAAAGCCGGCATCGTGCAAGGCGGCTTCGTAGACGTCCATGCCCGCTAGGGACCCTGGCAGGGACCCCCCGGGCCGCCCGCGCTCATGGTCACCTTCCCCTTGGCCGGTGGGGATCCCGGTGCCGGGACGTCCTTGAACACGGCTTGCGGGGTGCCGCGATGGCCCATCCGACCGAAGGGCAGCACCACCGCCCGCACCGGGCCAACGACGTTTCTTTCGGGGACGAACGCGTCCATGCCGACCCCGGCCGGGTTGTTCTGGCAGATGTGGAAGCGCGAGTCGGCCGAGTCGCCGCGATTGTCGCCCATGACGAAGATGCTGTCGACCGGGACGGTCGCGCTGAAGGCGAACGCCGAGGCCGGCTGCGTGGGCTGCTTGAGGTAGGCCGACTCGTCGATCTCGGTGCCATTCACGAGCAACCGCCCCGACGCGGAGCAGCACTGGACCGTGTCGCCCGGCAGTCCGATGACGCGCTTGACCAGATACTGCTGGTCGGTCGACGCCAGCAGGCCGATCTTCTCGAGAAAGCGATGCACGGGGCTCACCTGTTGGGCGGGTTCGGTGAGCCAGTCGCCCGGATCGACGAAGACGACGATGTCGCCCCGCTGGAAGTGGGTGTACTTGAGGGCCGCGATGCGGTCATTGTCCTGAAGCGTGTTCTCCATGGATGCCGAGGGCACGACGAACATTTGCACGACCAGCAGCCGCAGCAAGGTGGACAGGATCAGCGCCGCCGCCACCCAGATGGCGATCTCGATGACCCACTGCGCCGCCCCCGGCAGAGCCCGCAGACCCTTGGCCGGTGTCTTGTCGTCGGGCTTGTCGCCGTCGCCACTCTTGGCGTTCTTGGCCGTCTTGTCCTTCGCCGGCTTGCCTTTGGCGGGTTCGTCCTTGGCGGGTTCGTCCTTGGCGGCCCGGACCTCCGCCGTCGGCTTCGGCGCCTTGTCGTCGGCCTCCTTGGCCACGGTGGTCAGGGCCTCTTGCACCGCCGGCTTGGCGGCTGTGGCGGCCTGGCGCGGCACAAGTTCGGCGGGCGGACGCCCCAGGAAACTGCCGTCGTCCTCGTCGTCAAAGTCGAACGCGATCGCGGGCTGACGGCCGGCGGCCGCAGCGATCTTGGCAGAGCGGGCGTCCGGCGACGCGAGCCCGGCCAGCGGTATGACCGGCGACCCGGTTGACTGCGCCGGCTCGGCAGCGCGATCGGGTTCCGGTTCCGGCTCGACCGCGCCGGCACCAGGCGTCACGACCGCGATCGGGACGACGGGCGACTGCCCAATGGGGCGTGGCACGCGCGCCGGCCATTCGGGTTTGGCGATCGGCGGCTCGGATGCCGGGCTCGGCAGATTGCTCCGCCAGTCGGGATGCGCCACGATGGGCGCCGTCTCCGGGACGGGCAAGCCGACCGGCTGGATGGGCGGCTCGACGGTTGGAGCCGGCTCCTGGATGGACAGTGCGGCGGGCTGACCGGGCAGGTTGACGGTGGGCACGACGGCCGGAGTTGGCAAGCTCGTGCGCCAGTCGGGCAAGACCGCCGGCGCCGGCTC
>JGI20166J26741_11501139_pt1 | contig 48826 bp, 47 predicted proteins | sample TergutCu122P5_FD_26741 | JGI IMG/M metagenome (IMG submission 26741)
ATCACAAGAATGTTATCGGTCTGACCGTAGTGGCCGAGACCATCTGTACCCGCTCCTATGTCCGGAGATATACCATCTCCGCTTTTTGCGGTCACCTTGGTATTTTCACCGTAGATCAGGATGTCGCCGCTGTCTCCGCCGTAGACAACGGACAGCCAATTGTATATGCAGCTGCCACCACCGATGCCTGCGCCGGAACTATTGCCATAATGTCCGCCAGTCGCCTCTACGTCGCCGCCGGATATTGTGATCGTGCCGCAGAAGGATTGATTACCTGCGCTGCCGATCCCCGCGCTGCTGCTTCCGCCAAACGCTTTGATCGTGCCGCCGGTGATCGTGATCGTGCCGCCGCTCTCTTGAACCCCGTAGCCGCCCCCGATGCCTGCAGCCCCGCTGTTCCCGGAACCGCCTATCGCCGTCACAGTGCCGCCGTTTATAGTAATGCGGTCAAGATAAGTGCCTGCACCGCCCCCGATGCCTGCACCGTAAGCTCCGCCTCTTGCATACACAATGCCGCCGTTTATGGTAACAGATCCGCCGGAATAGCCCGACCCCGAACCTATGCCTGCATTCATATGGGCATTGGCTGTCGTGATGTATCCGCCGTTGATGGTTATGTCGCCGCATATGCTCAAACTGCCTATGCAAGCGTTGTATAGACGGCTGTAAACCGTCAGGCTGCCGATCCTTTCAATATCGGTCGATTGAGCATATATTGTCAGACTGTTAGGCGCGGTCACATCGATCGGACCGCCTAATATCGTCACACAATAATCGGCAAGGATGATGTGCACATCACCATTTATTGTGATGGGGACAGCGTATTGTATATCAGGGATGAGTGTCCCGGTGAAAAGATACCATCCCGAATCCAGTGTTATCTGGGAAAGATGATCCACTATTGTCACATTATCTTTGAATTGAGTTGTTCCGTTCTCGTCTATGTATGGCACGCCGCTCTGCGTATCTGCATCGTCAGCGGGCGCTAATGACACGACCCCTGCAACAAGAACTGATACTGCGGCAATAAATAATGCTGTCTAAATGATTTTTGATCCTTTGAGGATGATTTTCTTTTGCATTTTTCTACCACCAATGGTATATTTTTCCATTTCATGCAGATAGATCGGTGCCTGGACCTTTCATGGAGCCCATGAAACCTGATTACAGCCCCCTTTCCCCACAATGAATGTATAGCGAAGTATGTAAAAACGGTATTTAAAATATGGTCTGAAAAAAATATGTAGTTGTATTGCCCACCAAAATGAACGAACCATAAATCAAAATTATTCGCCTGGGGATCCACTACAATCGGTTCTTTATATCTTGAGACTATCAGCGAACGCATGAAGAAGCTTAAGGCAGCAGTGTTCATGATAACGGCGATCTCAATGGTCGTTCTGTTTTTTGCACCGCCTTCATTTGCTTCGGACGGGACCGTAGTGATCCAATACGACCCGACCAACGACATAGATGCCACGATACCAAAAACGATACAGAAAGGAGGTACTCTGGAAATATTAGCTTTTTCAGACAAGTATGACCTTGGAAAAGCCGGGATGATGCTGTATATCCTCGATCAATACGGCGAACCGGACCGCACAACATCAGGACGACCTCTGAGCGATCCGCCCACTCTCCAGAAGGACGGCTCATACCGATTTGTTTTCTACAACGTCACAGAGAATGTGGAGGTTAGCTTTGCACTGCCGCTCCCGCTGAAAGAACACAATCAGTCAGAAACCCCCGGTGAGGACCTCATTGTTATCGAAGCAGACAACACAATAACGGTCGCAATTATGTTTGTGTCCGTTATCGCCGGAGTGATAATGCTTGTCATCATGGCAACGGTCATGAGGATATTGGATCGATCCTCAGCAAGATCAAGGGTGGCATCGTGAATATTGAGGATTACTTCAAGGCTGCTGATGAGATCTACGTAATTGATACCGAGACAACAGGCCTTGGCGGCGGACCTAGAGACCTTGTCGTGGATATAGGTATTTGCTCGGTCGATCTCGAAAAAGGTCTTGTTAAAGACGTATATTCCTCAGTTGTGGGTTATGACATTACAGATTGGGGAGACCACAGAACAAAGGCCTGGATCTTCGAAAATACAGATCTGACCTTGGATGCTGTTGCGGCAGCAAGACCCTTCTCCAATGTGAAAAAGGATGTTATCGATCTGCTCAGAGGAAAGACTGTTACTTCATACAACGTACCCTTCGACATGGATAGTTTCCTTTTCAGAGAGCCGTGGTGTCTGAGGGGGATATTCAACGTCTGCACGGACATAATGAAAGCTGCCACGGATGTCTGTAAACTCCCCAGCGAGTTCTACGGAGTGAGCTACAGGTTCCCTAAGCTTGACTACGCTTACAGAACGATTGCAAGCGGCGACCCCGCCGGTGTAGGCGACAAACAATGCCACCGTGCTATGTCGGATGCCAAAATGGCATCATATATTATGATAGAGATGTACAAGTCCGGGAACTATCGTCCCTGATCATTCTTCTCTTTCTTGCTCCCGATCGACAGTTTTTTCAAATCCGGTCTCGGCTGCATCTGCTATTCTGTTCATCAGCCTGCTCTTCAACAAGAAAACCGCAACGAAGAACCATAACACAACGAACCCGAAGATCAACAAGAAATACTCCGGCGGGAACACAACGAGCGATACTAATCCTACTGCGACCTGCGGTATGTTATACACCAATGCAACGAGGGCAAAAAGCAGCAGTGCCAGTATCGATGGTTTGAGATCTCTGGAGACCTCTCCGTTGATGGAATAGAACTTAAATAAGGGGTAAATCAGGAACAGTTGAGCTATTCCCGAAAGAATAAGGAAAGTAAGCATTGCATTCCTTGCTGTCACCTCAGTAAATGTTTCCGGGCTTGAGCCGTAAGTTATCATCATGTGATCCAAAAAAGTGCGTCCCAGATAGGGATCGTCAAAACTGTTCCACATCGGGGAACTTCCGTAACTGTTATAGATCCCTTCATAGAAACTCTTTCCGAGATCGAAGGTGCCGTTATCTGTGAAATGTGAGAAAACGAAATACACAATGAACCCAAACACAGCGATTATCACCGCCATCGGTATCGAGAATCTCAGCACCCCCGGCAATATCATAGCTTTGTTGCTCGACGGCTTCGCCCATATGGCCATCAGGAATGCGGCGAAAGAAACGGATGCAAGCGCATACAACGTATTCTGTACGGGCAGCATGGAGATCTTCCCTATTACAAGCATGAAAACCCCGATCACAATTGCAAGCACGAAGTTCCTTGTGAGATACAGACGAAGGATATCCCTCATTCCGGTGACCGTCCTTTTTCCCTCGGTAATTGCTTTCGGAAGTGCAGAGAATCTGTCGTCCACCAGGACCATGTCTGCGACCCCTCTCGCTGCGCCGCTGCCGCTTTGCAATGCAACGCCTACATTAGCTGATTTGATCGCTCTGACATCATTTACCCCGTCCCCGACCATCGCAACATAGCGTCCGTTCTTCTTTAGCGAGTTAATGACCATCTCTTTCTGCTCGGGTTTCATCCTACCGAAGATATTTGTTCTTACAACAACATCATCGATATCGTCTTCGGAGAGAGAATCCAATTCATTGCCTGAAATGATGTTCCTCTCTCCGGGTATCTCCGCTAGAGAGAACAGTGCGTTGATCGTCTCCGGGTCATCGCCGGATATAACTTTGAGTTCCATGCCGTTCGTCTGGAATTCATCTATGATCTTTCTGCAGTCATGCCTTACTTCATCCCTTATTGCGATCAATGCTACAAGCTTGAGTTCGGGTATAATCGGTTCTTCTCCGTCAAATAATTGCATATCGGGGCCGCTGCAAATGACCACTGTCCTCAATCCTTTTCTGGATATCTCCGAAACCTTATCCGAAATGTCGGCACCCTTCACATGTCCCTTAAGCGACGGCCACGCCCCCATGAATATCGTCTGTGCTGTTCCTTCCGATGATACTCTTACGGCACTGTATTTCCTATCTGAAGAGAACGGGACCTCTTCCATAAGGGTGTATTCCTTCGGCCCGAACTCTTTCTCCAACGCCTTCACCGTGCGATTCTTGCTTCCCGTAGAGGATGCGAAGGCCCGGATTATATTCTCAGCTTCATTTTCATCTATGAAGGCTTCCATTCCTTCGTAAACAAGATTATTTGTGGTTATCGTCCCCGTCTTGTCCATACAAACTGTGTCTACGTGGCTCATCGACTCAACGGAGTTCGAGTTCTGCAGCAGCACGCCGCTGTTGGCCATCCTCACGGCGGCGATCATGTATGTTATAGTTATCAGAAGGAATAATGCGATCGGAACAATGTCGAGGGCAACAACCGCCTTCATTGCCATGAGTTTAGGTCCATCAGCAACAATGGTGTTTCGTACCGCGATGATTAGCACAAAAACCAATGCGGTGATCATCAGTATGTTCGTGATGGTCGTTGTTTCTCTCTGCAAAGGAGTTTTCTTTTTTTTGTACTTCTTGGCGCTTTCCAGCATCTTTGATGCAAAGGTGTCCTCTCCCAGAGCCGTTACTTTATAGTGACCGCTTCCGGTTATACAGAACGCGCCAGAATGTATCTCGTCTCCGTCGCGCTTCCTTATAGAATTGGATTCCCCGGTCAACAACGATTCGTCCATCTCCAGCGATGCCGAGTATAATACTTCGCCGTCGACAAGTGCCTGATCCCCCGATGACAGATGGATTATGTCATCCATCACTATCTTGGACGGATCGATCTGTATCTCCTCACCGTTTCTGAGAACATGCACGGTGGGTCTCAGGAGCAAAGCTATTTTGTCCAGCCTTCTTTTTGCCCTCATTTCCTGTACTGTAGCAATCAAAATGTTGAGTAGAATGACACCTACTGCGGATATGGCGCTGATCGGTTCGTTGAAATAAAGAAGAGCTGCGCCGAGAATGAACAATATCAGGTTGAAAAGCGTGAGTATGTTCTTCGCCAAGATGTCCAGATAGCTTCTGCTCACCTGCGATTCGAATTTATTGACCTTTCCTTGGGATATCCTCTCTTTGACCTCTTCATCAGTGAGTCCCCGCAGTTCCATATCAATCCTGTACGCGCAATAGGGCAATATACTCTTTGACTCTATCAATGATCATTTCCTTGGGCAGAGGATCGAATTCGACTGTCCTTTTCTTAGAAACATAATCGATAATACATTTTGCGGGTTTGCCATAATATTCGGATGCCGCATAAGCATATACGCTCAGCTGTATCTTGTATTCTCCCTCGTTCGATCGATCCTCGTCGGTCTTGTAATCGTGTATCTCTATCGCATCGGGCTTCAGGACAAGAAGGTCTATCACACCTTTCAGAGTAACGTTGAATTCGTTGACCGGGAGCGAACATTCCACTTCTGGGAATATCATACCCGCTGCCTCGGCAGCGGCGATGATCTCTTTTATCACAGGTATCTCCGTATGGTCATCGTTCACGTCATGGCGTGTTGCCATCGCATGTGCCAGATCGTGTATCTTTGTTCCATATTCCCTGCCTTTTCCAGATACTTCGTCCACATCGTTATCAGGATGCATCGTGCCTCCGAAACGCATTATGTCATGCACTCCGAGATTGATCCTTCTCTGAACAAGATCCCCGACCGCCGGGGCCTGTATCAGCTCGGACTCGACCCTGAGATCCATCTTTGTGATGTCTCCCGAACCGCATTCCCTTACCCGTCCTTTAGAAAGATGTTCAAAGAAGGGTGACGGCTTCGGTCCGGATACGACAGTAAGATACTGTTTGGCTCTGGAGACCGCGACGAACATCAGCCTTCTTTCTTCGCTGTAATCTGCGGTCAGCGTGTGCTTTGCCAGAAGCGTCCTCCATGAGTTCGTTATCTTCGAATAATCGTTCCCGAAAGAGGAAACATCTTTCTTGCACCTTATTCCTGTTTTTTCATCGAATGAATAAACGGACATATCGCGCGGCCTCCCGGGCATAACGCTTTGATCCACGCCGGCGATTATCACTATCGGGTATTCCAGCCCCTTGGATTTGTGCATGGTCTGGATCGTTACAGCTTTGCGGTCCAGCATACCGTCGACCGGATACTCTGTATGATCATCTATGTCCTTTTCGATCATGCTTATGACATCGGAGATCGTCAGAAGCGATTCCCTGTGGGATGACGAGACCACCGAGATTATCGTTTGGGTTATGTCATTGTTCAGGCCGTAGAATGCGAATATCGATGATATCAGGTCGGTGATGCGTCTCTTTTTCCTTAACAGCGTATCTCTCATTTTTGAGAATTCCTGCGGAGGATCCTCTCTCATCTTCAGGATATCTTCCAGAGAATAACCGGCATCCGCCATGATCGGACCTATTCCCCATTCGTCCCTCCAGTTGTTTATGTATTTCAACCAGGCAAGTGCAAGTTTCCCCTCTCTCGTGCACATCACTTCAACGTCGCCCTGGAGAAATGCCGGTATCCCGGATGCGGTCGCTGCCTCGCTTATGGTGCGGCACAGATCGGTCTTCCTGCACAATACCGCAATATCGCCGAAATCTGGTCTCCTCTCGACGCTTTTCCCGTTTATTTTCTCATGTATCTTATAATCACCGCTTACATAACCCGCGATCGTCCTCACGACCTCGGCGGCCTCGTCTTCTCTGGCCTTTGTCGAAACGAATTCTATCTTCGTATCATTGCCGATGTCGTCCCTTTTTGCGGCGATCCTAGTTATATCATTGTTCAGTTTATCGGTGTCGATGAACTCGTCTTTCTTTGCGGGAATGTATAGGGAATCGTAAGCTGCGTCGACTATTGACTGCGAGCTCCTGTAATTCTCATTGAGAGATAGTTTTCTCACTTCCGGTATCATGAACGGGACCCTTACGGTATCATCATTCAGTATCCTCCTCAATGCGGCCACTCTGTCCTCGAAATACAGGATATTGTCGATGGAAACATACCTGAACCCGTATATTCCCTGTTTCCAATCTCCCACTACGCAGAGGTTCGGTTCCTTGAGCAACATCAATGCGATCATCAGCTGGTTCTCGTTGGTATCCTGGAACTCATCTATCATCAGATACCTCACGGACATCCTTTCCCTTACTCCCTTGTCGCTGTAAAGGACGATAAAAGCGAAAGATGCCACAAGACCGTATGTCAATCTGTCGTCGTCTATACATGCTCTGATGTATTCGTAGTAGATGTCGTGGATAAGTGCCAGGATATCGGCCCTGTTCTCTTCGGCGGCCTCCTTGATCATTTCATCCGGGAGCGGTTCCGTCTCCGAAACACCGTATTTATCGAAGAACGCCCGGTCGTCAGCCATTTTTTCGCGGAGGAACTTTGACAGCTTGTAACTCCCGTTTGAATTTGTTTCTCTGTTCATAGCCGAAAGCGATGCATATATCTCATCGGGATGACCGGACAGTTTTTTCCCGTCATCGCCCCCGAACCACCCCTTCCTCAGAGGAAGTATGCCTCTCGACATAAGTTCATTGATTATCCCGTAAAGATCGGGGACATTCTGAGATGCTATGACCCCTTGCGTTCCGTATTCATTAGGGCGGGAGATCATGAACCTGTCGAAAAAGTCCGTGAAATACTCAATGTTCAGTGTGTTGTTCTCGACGAGCGACGCCTTCCTTGTGAGGATTTCATCCATTCTGAAGAACCTGCTCACGGTCTCCGGAGACTCCATTACCACGGAATAACAGAAGGAATCGAAAGTGCTCGTTTGTATGAACTTTGATGACCCCGATAACTCCGTGGCGGCCATCCTGCCCCTCACTCGTTCTTCCATCTCGCTTGCGGCGTTCCTTGTGAAGGTCAGAAGGAGGACGTCTTTTGTGCCTATGTTCTCTTTTCTGAGAATATTCATGAATCTGTCAACTATCGTATGGGTCTTGCCTGTCCCGGGCCCGGCGTCAACCACGATCATGCCGTCCAATGCCTCGGCGATAGCTTTCTGCGAGGGGTTGAGTTCACTCATCTTTCTCACCCGCATCGATCTCGGTTTTATCTCTGGTGCAGGCTTTGAAAAAGTCGCACTTATTGCAATTCCGCCTCGGTTCCGCAGGGAAATCCGTATACTTCAGGACCGACGCGCGGCTGTGGTCCTCATCTATGCGCAAAAGGAAATTTTCAAGGGTGTCCGACGGGACAATGACCTTATTCTCGCTGGACAACATGCCTTCCGATATTATGTCGGAAAGTTTCTTCAACGCAGCGGATATGTTCTTCCTGTTGGTCGCTGTGTCATTCATTCCCAATGTGTTCAGCAGCGATGAAATCAGAGGCTCGTTATCCTTCCACTCAGCACAATCCGCTCCCGACTCGAACGCTTTGTTGACGAATGCAGTCCACCCTTCCCTGACCGATTTCCCGAAATCATCCTTTGCGTCCGAATTCGGATCGGAAAGGAACTCCCGCATATCCTCTTTCAGAAGGTGGACGTCGCAGATGTTCTCATAGATAGTGAAATCATCATCGGTGACGGATCTTACATCGTTCGCTGCGACATAAACTAAACTGAACCTGTACGGCGGCGGAGCATTCTCCCTCAGAAGCGAGAGGTATATCAGCGGCTGGAATTCAAAGAAATCCTGTCTCTTTGATGTGTTCATATGCTTCATCACATCGGCGGGTCTGCTTGCCTTCCCGGTCTTATAATCTACGATCCTGCTTCCAGTCACCAGATCGAAGTTGCCTGACAGAGGATGTACGGAAGACGCAAATGCCGTCTCGGTCATGCTGCTGTATTTTTCGCATTTGTTCATTTCCATGAACATATTCTTGTATTTTCTTTTTGAATTGTCCATGTCGAGAGGGACACTCTCGATCTTTAGAGAATCTACGAAACGCATGATGTTGGTCATACATATCCTGATCTTGCTCCAGTCGATGTCCTGCATCTGCTGGCTCGACAGCCCCGAGTACTTCTCGCGTACCATTTCCGTAAAGTCGTAGATCTTTCCCTCGACCAATTCGGGATAACAAAGATAGAACTCGGCGAATTGGTGAATGATATTCCCTAACATAGTTTGCTCGGAGTCGGGCATGTGTATGAATGACCCGTACATGTATGCGCGGGGACAGGCGAAATAATTTTTATATGTGGATTTGGAGAACTTCCATTCTTTCGACTCGGCCGCATCGATGATCTCCTCTCCCCTTGAGACCGGTTCATCTGCTGTAGGCGACGTCCACTGTCCTTTAACGACCTTTTTCGACACTTCATCGAATGTTGATACGACAGCGGGGACTTCCCCGGGAACTTTATCATATTCTTTTATCTGCTCGAACACCGGACAGGGAGTCGATTCTTTGCCGTTCCTCATTGAATTGACCGCATACACTCTCGAAGCGCCCTGCTGCAGAAGCACGGAGAATCTGTACATATTGACCTCTGCCTCTGCCTCCTTGTCAACATATTCCTTCCCCACCGACACATGTGACCACTCCGGCCCCAGTCCGAGATATATTACGAACGGCCTGTCCACATACATTGATTTCAAACAGTCTGCGAGCAGAACGCCCTTCTTTTCTTTATCAGGGATCTCTTCGTTATGGCGCAGATCATCTATGTTGTTGACCGCATAGGTCAGCTCGTTCACCAGCCTGGATGTTATCTTTACATCTTTCATCCTCATATCATCGAGAAGCATAGTTATCTGGGGGCGGTGGACGCTTCCGACCACTTTTTCGCAGACCTCTTGGAATGTCATTTCTCTGATATTCTTTGCAATGAGTGTGAGCTCTTTCTGCCTCCCTTCCAACAAGGGTTCCATTTTGTAAAGAAGATATTCGTCCTCTCTCTGATTGAAAAATCCTTTGTAGCCCGAGAACAGCTCCCTTACATGCCTCACTCTCAGTGTCTCATACGACAGCGAAACCGTTAGGAATTGAATGTAATCTCTGACCTGAGAAAGGTCTTTCACCGACATTGTGTTCTTGAACGGTATGTCTTTTCTGTACAGGGCCGCCCTTACCGCATCTGCGATCGGCCCGGATGTATCCATAACGATCGCGGTATCGTTCGCCGTTTCCTTTGTTATCAGATCGACGGCGTTCTCGGCAAGCTGCCTGTCGTTCCCCACTTCATAAATGACGTCGATCTCATAGTTTCCGTCAGTGAATATCCCTATCTCGATATGATCCTGAGGAATGAAGTGCTTATCGAGATCATCAAAAAAATCCAGGCCGATGACGGCCACTTTCTTCCCTTCGAAGAACCTGCCTTTCTCGGGGATGTATGAGTCCATCATCTTCTCTACTGTCTGCAGTCCCAGAAAGGAATCGTAGACCTCTCTTGATGACTTCGTGTAAAGATATTTTTTTACTTCTTTTTTGTATTTCCTTATGTTCCTTATGTTCTCAAGTTCGCTGTGTATGTATTTGAGACTGAATCCGGTTTCGTTAGCGATCTCGGTGATTATCTGCAGGTCGCTAAGAGCACCCGTTCCATAGAAAGGAACGGCCTCATTATCCGCAACATGTCTCGGAGTATAAGCGAATCCTCCTATCCTCGGAGTGTCTATCTTCGCATTAAGCGCTGTCGCGAGAGCGGCGTCGTTGGTCAGGACCACATCAAACCCTTTGACCTCTTCGTAAAGCTCATCGATGCTCTTTGCGCGGCGCATGTTCCGAACACACCATCAGAATATTTATACTTAAGATAGGGGATCGAAAGCGGCGAAAGTACAATTATACCGTCCACATAACAGATGCCGTGGCAGACGATATATTCGTAATACAGGCGCTCCCGACCGGCCCTGACGGCTATCCTTACGATGAGATAGCGGACATAGCCATCTGCAAAGTGGATCTTAAGAGCGGTACATATCAGACGGTCTACCACAACATCATATCTTATGATCCGAAACAGCTGGGAAAGAAGAAGCTCGATTATCTTGCTGCGGTGGGGAAGATATATGCCGAAGATCTCTACGCCGGAGACCCGGAGAAGAAAGTGACGGGAGAAGTATCGCAGATGATCGAAGGGAACAATGTTGCCGCATACGACGGCAAGCATGAGTTCGGTAGATACATGACATACGGCAACTGGGGCCTCACGCACCGTACCTCGATCATGCCGTCGGTCTCGGCGAAGATGCCGATCAGCCTCAAATGCAGGTTCCCTTCGGACGAGCCCATCACAATAAGAAAAGCTTACAGAAGGCTCTTGAGGAACGACCCCGCTTGCATCGGAACAGGGAGAAGAGCGATACATCTGGCACAAATGACATCAGAGCTCATGATACATATGAGGGGCAAAGGCAAATATTAAAATTTGAGTATCCTGAAGACCGAACCGAACACGGTCTCGATGAATGCTGCCGCTGCCGCCGAGGCATAGAGAAGGAATATTATCACGAGCACAATGAACAACAGAACGGCGGACAGGAAGCCCGAGCTGCTCATTATATATAACAATGCCAAGAACGGCAGGAACAACGCCAGCCCTATGGCCAATATCCAGTATCCGTTCTTGTCCCTATGGTCCAGATATATCATACCGAGACCGAGGAGGCCGAAGAATGGAGGTATCACGGCAAGCAGCACTGCGACTGTAGGAGGTTTTCCGGATTTCTCTTTCTTATCCTCTTTGATAACATATTCCGGGCTCAACGGCTGATCGCGCGGTATCTCTTTGAAACACTTCTGGCACGTCAGACTGTTCTTTTGAATATATTCTCCGCAGTGGGGGCATTTGTTCGTGCTCATCTCTTAGGCCTCTCGGTGATGAAACCGATACAGGCAGCCGTAGAGATGAGTTTGCCCTCAGACCAAAGGTACACATCGACGGTCATCAACGATCTGGATCTATTGATGATCTTTGCTTCGGCTTCAATGACGCTTCCGAAGCACGGGCGGTGGTATATGATATTGCATGAAAGACCGACCGTGCGGACATCCATGTTGCATATTACGGCGAACGTTTGGTCCATAAGACCGAATATTGTCGCGCCGTGTACGACGCCGTTGCTGTTCAGATCCTGAGGGGTGACCGTCTTCTTCATCCACACAGATTCTTTGTTCGCACTGACAAGCTCTATGCCATTCTCCACCGCATAGGGTGTATTGCACATCTCAAGAAGGTTATCCAGATGTTCGTACAGTTCCGGATCCACCAGCCTGCGCAGGGTCTCCATGTCCATATATCGTGTATATTATGGGTCATATTTAACTAAAACACAAGAATTACGACCGCATCTTAATAAATATGCAACTGCAATTCATGAATATGGCATCAAAACTTGGAACCGCCGAAAAGAAGGGCAAGGATCAGTATGTTCTGCCCCATCCGGACGGCGGATGGCAGGTAAAAGGCGAAGGTAATTCCAAAGCGACCGTAAGGACCAAAACGGAAGAGGATGCTATAAGGGTTGCAAAGGAGATCGCCTGGAATCAGGGTTCTAAGTACATTCCGTATGAAAAGAACAAAGGTTTGTTAAAAAGAAAATAACGAGGAATAATAATGGCAGAGAAAAAAGAAAAAAAGAGCGTAGGCTCGTCGCTGCTGGGTGGGATAGTTATGACAATAATACTGGTCATTATAGTGCCGGTAGTATTGGGCTTGATCATACAGCCGATCGTTGAAAATGTGATCGATAACACGACGTTTCAGGGACTGTCGTCCGGAGTGATCGTCGCTATCATAATGTTCGTCATATTGATAATATTCATGCTGCTCTTGGGCGGCGGAGCGATCCTCAGGAAGTATGGGGTCATCGGAATAGCCGGATTGATAATAGCATACATACTGCTCGGCTACTTTGTGAACCCGGCCTTCTACACCGGATGGATATTGCCGGTGATAATCGTCTGTATCCTCGGCGGCATATCCTTCCTGCGTGACAAAAAGAAAGGGAAGTAAGAAGTAAGAGTCGAAAACCGTTTATCGGGGGGTTCACCCCCCGATGTTTTTATTTTTGTCCTGAACGGCAGGGTTGCGCGACTGCAGCGGCTATATCCTTGTGCCTTCTTACTCCAAAAGAACCGTAGTGTTCTTCGGGCTGGTCACAACGTACTTCACAGAGGCTGACTTGGACTCGGAGGGCTTCAGCGTGAATTTCCACGTCAGTGTGCCTGTGTCCTTGTCCAGATCGGCACCCGAGGCCTCCGTTATGTCGACCGTGATCTGTTTGTTCACCGAAACAGGGACCTGGTCCAACATTTCTATCTCGATCGGAACGGCCTTCAGGTTGCGGGCGGTAAGCTCCCACTGGCGGGTCTGCTTTACGTTACCACCTGTGAGGGTTTTTGCTGTGAAATCCTTGCCGCGAATGCGCGTTACGATAACAGATTTATCCACACCCAGCGACAGGTCTATATTTTCATCGGCACGGCGCGGGTCGATGTATGCTTTACCGACATACCTGTTCTCAAAGAAGATGGACGCTTCCCCTGCGATGAGATTCAATTGCTCCCATCCGCTGACAGCCGCCAGCAGGAATACTTCGCGCTCCAGCTTTCGGATGCTGTAATAGCGGTACTTTGCGGGCAGGGAATGTACGGTTATCTCCACATCCTGCCCGCCGTCGCCGCTGGCGACGGTATATGGGGCGGTGATGTTGTATTCCACGCTTGTCACCGATTCGGTCACGGTCACAGACGGTTTGTACTCTTCGCTCACTTGGATCTGGATATCTTCTAACGGATTGAGGCTGTGCTCGCTTTTCATTTTCATAGCCGGTGCCGCATTGAACGCTTGGAATTGGCTGTGCTGTACCTCCCTGTAGAAGTCAATGTACCACGGGTTCAGCTGCGGGCAGACGCCGCCCGCACGGGGGTTGCCAGTGGAAAGGGTCATCTTGACCTCTTCCCAGTTCTCACCGGAATGTTGGGACACCTTGGCCTTATAGTGCAGGGCAATATTGCTGTTCGTATCTTTCGCACGGATGTCGTAGGACGGTGCCCAGCTTGCGTCAAAGATGAAATATGACAGTGTCAGTTCTTTCCCGGCAGAGTTCCCATCTGCGGCAAGGGTAACGGTGATCTCGCTCACCGGTTCCGAACGTGTGCCGGTATATCTGCCAAGCTGAGCCTGTATCGAGTTTATCTCTTCATTCAGCTCTTTTATTCTTAGGTTGCAGGCCATGCGACTTTCCCGAACGGCGGCCATTCTTTCATTGTAGAATAAAATGGCGGCCTTGAGCTCGTCTGCTTTCAGCCCCGATTCTGTTCCGGCAAGTTTTCTGTTCTCTGCGAACATGTTCTCTTCTAACTGCCCCAGTTCTATCTTGTTCCATTCATTTTGGCGATCGTTGGTCAGAACATCGAGCTTCTTTTGAAGCTGTGTGATCTTGCCGGAATAATCCGCTGTTTGAAGATAGTTGACAGCATGCTCCACAGAATGAATGACTATGCCTTCTCCTGCAGAGACCTGAATGCTTTCCGGCTGCAATCGCCCGGGGAGCTTTTTAAAGACATATTTCTGCGCCCCTTGCGCCGCAGGCACGGCGCATTTCCGGGTTATCTGAGCTCCGGAGAGGTAGACAGTCACGTCGGTGATGCGGCTCTCGATTGAAGTTGGTGTTTGTTTAGCGTTATTCATTAACTCATCCCTCTTTATTAGAGTATTATAATGTTATAAATTAAAATAAGTTTCACCGCAACCAACTCACTGTGTATTTCGTCTGTCCCGAACGGAGCCTGACGTGCAACAGTAAATAGATTAAACCTTAGATACATCGGGATTTCATGGCGGAGACGATAACTGTAACTCAATTGAATACGAGGGTCAGATCCATACTGTCCGAGTCTCCTGCTGTTAAGGACATCTGGGTCATGGGGGAGATATCTAATTTAAAAAAATATCCTTCCGGACATTATTACTTCACGCTCAAGGACAGCGGCAGCGAGATCCGCGGCGTCATGTTCAAACCGTCGCGCGGAAGGATAGATTTCGAACCTCAGGATAACATGAAGGTCTCTGCTTTCGGAAGGGTCGATCTTTACGTTGAGAGGGGGTCGTACCAATTCATTGTGGAGACCATGCAGAGGTCAGGCGTGGGCGATCTGTACCTTGCGTATGAGGCACTGAAAAAGAAGCTCGAAGCAGAGGGTCTGTTCGACAGTTCAAGAAAAAGGAAGCTGCCGCTTTATCCCAAGGTGATAGGTGTTGTGACATCTCCCACCGGAGCCGTAATACATGATATTATCACAACCTCCGGCCGGCTCTTCCCTGCCGATATCCTCCTATACCCTGCACAGGTGCAGGGTAAGGGTGCCGCCGAATCCATTGTCAAAGGGATCGAGTCTCTTAACAAAGAAGGCGTGGACATTATCATTGTGGGAAGGGGCGGGGGGTCCATTGAAGACTTATGGGCGTTCAATGAAGAGGTCGTCGCAAGAGCTATAGCATCTTCGGAGGCCCCGATCATATCCGCCGTAGGGCATGAAACAGACTTCACCATAGCCGACTTTGTCGCTGATGTCAGAGCTCCTACGCCGACTGGTGCCGCAGAGCTTGCGTTAAGAGACCGCAAAGAGGTTAACAAACATCTGGATACCGACATGATCAGACTGAATAAATCACTCTTGAGAGTATTGGATCGGATGCATTATCGGTTCAGGATATTGGATTCTAAGCTTGATCCTAAACGCGCTGAACAAAAGGTATCGATGCATTCGATGAGACTCGACGAATTGTATTCGAGGATGAACTCGGCGCTTATCGGAAAAGCTGAGACCTCTCGGAGAAGGTTCATAAAGGCCGATTCAAAAATGGATACCAGGATCCAAAGGATGCTTGAGAACAGCAATAAGGATCTTCAGAGGTACTCCGAAAGGCTCGAAAGCATAAACCCGATGAAAGTACTGGACAGAGGATACGCGTTGGTCACCGATTATGACGGTACAGCCCTTACTTCTTCAAGGCAGGTTCATATCGGGAAGGAAATCAACATAATACTGAAAGACGGAAAGGCAGAGGCAAAGGTCAAGAAAGTGGAGATGAGATGATGGAAGCAGATGAAATGACATTCGAAGAAAGTCTGAGGACGCTAGAGCAGCTCGTGAATGAATTGGAGATGGGAAATCTGGAGCTCGATAGGGCACTGGAGATCTATGAGAGGGCGATCGCTCTGAGAGATCACTGCAGAAAGATACTTGACGAGTGCGACAGAAGGGTCCGGAAGATGATCGAGACATCTGAAGGAATTAAAAAAGAAGATCTGATCATTGATTGATCCACAGAACAAAACCGTTCCTCGCAGACCATTTGACCGTGTCTTTGTAAAGATCCGTATCCTCGAAGTAATCCAGCCCGAACGCCAGCCGCAGTGCGCCGCTCACCTGACCATCCTTTATACCCAGGCAATTATATGAACCGAATGCGTTCTGTAATCCTATGGTCAGTATGGCCACTGCATCGTGCCCCCTGACCGCTATCCATGGATCGTCAAGCAACTCTTCCCTCTCGAATATCTTATCGGCAAGATCCTTTTTCCCAATGCTTTTGTTTACGGACTGTGCAAAAACCGAATTGATCATCTTCATTATGTCTATAGCCAGCGTCTTTTTGTTTATGAAATAAGAGTAGTCCATATCCTTAAAATATAATCCGATCCCCTCCGTCATTGAGATGAACATCAACAGTCCGATCGGATACGATGATCTCGCAATGACCTCTCTTATCGATCCGTACTTCTCTTCGAACTTTTCTATTTGCTCCGGTTCGGAATACTCTGCCAGCAGATCGTCAAGGGCGCCGGAGCTCATCATCATGGCTTCCAGATCCCTTTTGTCGGAAAAGAAGATCGGCGGGTTGACAGTCATACCCAAAAGCCTGTCGATATCTGCATCCACAATCCCGATCACTTTTTTATCATTCCTTTTACCCCATACCTCGGCAACGGATCTCCTGACATTATCTTTGGAGTGGGCGATGATGATCTTCACATCGTCCCTGTCAATGAATTTACCGAACAAACGGGAGTCGGTCACACCTTCCACGACTACGATCGGCCCCTTGTGTGACGATCTCAGCATTGAGACGGTGTTAGCTATATCGAATGAAGTAAGATCATTTATCATTTTCAATCCTCAGCTCAACAGACAAATCCCATTTGTCATGTATCACCTGAGGTGAGTGGGTTGCGACGATCACATGCAACCCGCGCAGTTTGGCTATATCGGAGAATGTCTTTCCGAGGCTCTGCTGCCATGCCACGTGGAGGGATATCTCAGGTTCGTCGATTATCACCAGGGACTTGTGCTTTGCAACGAAAAGGAACAGATAGAACATTATCAGGATCTGCTTCTCCCCCGAAGACAGCTTATCTATCGGCAACGCAGCGCCGTTGTCCATTCTGACGCTCAGGATGCTTCCTTCATTGAAGTAGATGTTTTTCCTTACCAGAAGATCGTTCACAATATCTACATAAACAATCGCTGACTCGGCAAGTTCGTAATATTTGTTGATATATTCTTCCACAGAGAATGCCAGATCCTCGTAGTCCTGCCTGTGCTTCATTATCTCGAACCTTGTGGGTGGGAATCTGCGCCCGGATGGCATATCCGGTTCCATCCCTGCACGCTTCATGAAGTCCAGCTTTGCCTTGAGGTCCTTGCTCCAGAATTCCAGCTCAGCGTCGTTATATTCTTTCCTGCCCTTTTTCGGGACGCTTGCGAGCTTGTTGTCTTCTTTCGCGTCTCTGAGCTTTTCCATCAAGCTTTCCATGTATATGTTTAATGCTGGCCTGAGCTCTCCGCACCCCATGATGATCGATCTGTCCGGCGAAATATAGAGCACATCCAGTATGCTCTTCAGATCTTCCGGCTGAATTTCCTCTTCCAGCTCGTTCTTCTGCATTTGTAAGAGCGGTTGTTCTCCGTCATTCTCAACTATGAGGGCGGTGCCGTTGTCGAACCTCAGATCCATTCTCTCAAAGTTGACGTTCCCCACCTCATCAATGTTCCCTTTCAGGATATCATTGATAAGTTTCATTATTGTGGATTTTCCATATCCGTTGAGCGAATGGATGAACGTTATGTTGCTGTCGCTGAGATCAATCTCGTAGCTATATTCGCCGAACAGGCCGTATATGGAGAATCCTTTGAGCATCATCTGACCATACTATATCTTCATGATAATATTTGAATCCATCAATCAGGCATTTCAGACTCAATCTTTATCATTATCAAGGAGATATACAAATAAATGGAGAAAGAGAAAGTTCTGAAAGAAATACAATCCAGCATACGGGCCGGCAAAACTGACCTGGCATCGATACAGATCCGGGAAATGGCCAATAATTTCTCTGATGACCCGTTCACGTTGTTGACCTGTGCATCGCTTTTGAAGGTCATTGGGGATGAGAAAGGTGCAAAAAAGATCGTTGACGGCATCGTCGGCAATATAAAGGACGAGAACAGGCTTGAGGTTTCCAAAGGCCTGCGTGGTATTGGTTACCCGGCTGAGGCAGAAAAGCTGCTTGCTGATGTCCTCGGAGGCGATGATATGTTCAGAGAGATTATGCTTGTGTCCTTTGATCTTGGAAAATATTCTGAGTGCACCGCATCATATGGGAAACTGTCAACCCCTACGATCGATGACACTGCGATGATGATAGATTCTGTTTCCGCAAGCGGCGATCACAACCGCGCGGTGAAACTGGCAAAAGAACTTCTCGCCGAAGCGCCTGATGACCTGAACGTGCAGAAATGCTACTGCTCGGCTATGATATCCGCAGGTATGTCGAAGGAAGCGGGTAAGTTCGTAAAGGACAACCTAAAAAAGAATAAGAGCTCATCGGATGCAGATGCCTTGGCGTCATACTTCCTGTGGATCGAGGGGAAATCAAAAAGTGCCGGCGCGTATGCATCGAAAGCGATCAAGGCGGATCCTGAGAACACAATGGCGATGGAGATACTGGCATATTGCCTCGTCGAGAAAAAAAAATTACAAGAAGCAAAGATCGTTGCCGGCGCCATCAACGAGAAAAGACCGGGCGACCCGGCAGTGGTAAGGATATTGGACGCCTGCAGAAACGCCGATTGATCAGGCCTTCCCTCTTTTTGCCCTATTCCCCTTTATGTCCATTGCTAGATCTGACCAGAACGTCTTGGTGAATAGCAATAGTGCGATAATGACCTCCAAACGTCCCACCCACATCATAAATGCCATGAATATCTTTGTCGCATCTTTGAGTTCCATAAATGTGGCTGTGCCCATATTCACACCTGAGTTGCTTATAGCCGCTACCGCCAAGCCCGTAGACTCCGAGATGCTCAGGCTCGGTTCCAATATGATAGTAATGAGCAACGAAACAACGACTGTGCCTATGAACATAGAGATAACCAACACCGCCGATACGACCGCATCGTTGTTCACGGACTGGTTGTCCATCTTCACGTCTTTGACCGCAAGGGGGTGGAACATTTTGTAGACACCGTTCGTGATGTAAGATTTGATGATCAGGAACCTATAGATCTTGATCCCTCCCGATGTGGACCCGGACATGAAACCGGCCAGCATGACCAACCAAAATACAACATAGGTGGCAATAGGCCAGAACGGTTGATCCACAACTGCGTACCCTGTTGTTGTTCCGAAGGACACCACTGTGAAAAGAGTATCCCAGAATGTGCCGCCGATGTCTGATATCTGCCCGTTGCCGATAGCGAAAATAATTGCCATAATTATCACAGTTGAAGCTATGACACTGATGACCGTCCATATGAACTCCTGACTGGTCCTGTATGCGGACAGTTCCCTTTTGTATATCGCACGGTAGTGCAGATAGAAGTTCGTACCTCCCAAGAACATGAAAGCGAGAACGATAAATTGTACGACAAAAGAATAATCTGCCATGCTTCCGTTTGCCATGAATCCTCCGGTTGATATGGTCGAGAACATCGTCGTCACCGATTCGAAAACACTGACCCCGCTGATAACAAGCAAAATAGCCTCTACTGCAGAAAGAAGAACATATATCGCAACGAAATTGCTGACCGCTCCGCTTATCTTCATCGAGAAATTGTACGACTCTGAGCCTGCAAGTTCATTATTTAAGAAGGCTTTACCTCCCAATCCCATCATCGGGATCAAATACAGGAAAAGTACGATGATAGCCAGACCGCCGGCCCATTGCGTGAATGCCACCCAGAAGACCAGGCTGTGCGAAGATATCCCATTCATTATGGATGCGCCTGTGGCAGTGAATCCGCTGATCCCCTGGAACAGGGAATCCACAAAGCTCATGCCGTACAGATAGAGCGGGACCGCACTGACAAAGAATGCTATCCACCAAACAAGGAATATCATCATCAGACCGCTTGCCGGCCTCAGAGTTTGTCCGCGTTTGAAAAAAAGATACTGGAACGCGCCCAATATCAAAAGGATGGGCGCGGGCACAATGAAGACCATCGGGTCCTCATCATACATAAAAGCAATGACCGCAGGCATCAGCAATGCCATACCCAGCATCAGCTCCACCAATCCCAGCACCTTGACGGTGCTGCTTTCCCATATAGCAATATTCTTAATGCGGAGTTTCAGCGTATGGAACATGATCACAGCTCCAACGGCTTGCTGCTCCCGAACATTCTGTTAAGCTTGACCGGGTTGGCCATATGAGTAAATACGAGCACTCTGTCATTTTCCACAAACTTTGTGTCCATGCGGGGATAGATGGTCCTGTTTCCTCTTTTGACGGCCGCTATTTTGACCCCATCCGGTAGATTGATGTCACCCAGACGGTTGTCGAGCAGCGGCGATCTCGAGCCCACAACAACACTGAAGAAGAACTCTCTGTTACCTTCGGTCGCCAATATTGCGTTGTCGTCGAAGATCAGGTTCTTCGTTATCTCGTTATAGATAATGCGGTGGTACCCTATGATCGATTCTATCCCGGTGTATCTGAATATCTTTTCGTATTCCTCGTTAGAATATTTTGAAATTATCTTCTTCGTTCCGAATCTTAGGCCTGCGATACAAGCAAGCAGGTTACGTTCATCCACTTGCGATGCGGCGATTATCACGTCCGCCCTTTGAACATCTTCCGATTTCAGCACTGCGACATCGATGAAGTCCCCACATACAACAGTGACGCCATCCAGTTCTCTCGCGGCGAACCTGCTGCGGCCCTCATTGTTCTCAATTAACTTTACCAGCCTTTTCTTGTTGCTCTGTGCGAGCCTTTTCGCCGTCTCCATTCCCACTATGCTTGCGCCGAGGATCACGAACTCCTTTGCCTCTCTCTCGACCCCGACCAATTTGTTGAATAAAGTGATGGATTCGGGAGAACCTATCACTCTTATTCTGTCCCCGACATGTATCTCCGTCGTCTCATTGTTCAATATCACATTCCCTTCGCGGTTGACAGCGATGATGTTGCAGTCAGCCGGTTTATCAATGTCGAGAACCACCTTTCCTACAAGTTTGTGTCCTTCTCCTATCCTGAATGTCGCGAGATCTATGTTCATTCCGGGAAGGCGGTCATAGGTAATCGCATTCTCCAGAACAGCGAGCTTTTCTATTTTTTCGGACGTGATGAGTTCGGGCGAGATCAGAATGTCTATTCCTTCCAGCCCTTCTTTGGATGTTTTTACGGTAAAGTCCGGATCCCTCAGGCAAGCGACCGTCTGGATGGTTGGTTTTACGCGTTTTGCCATCAAGCATATGAAAATATTGTGGGCGTCGTCTGGTATCGCAGATATTATTGTATCCGCATCGATCCTTTTGATAGCAGCCTCTATCACTCTCGGATTGCTGCCGTCCTCATGCAGCACCGATGCGTTCAGCAACGCTTTTGCATTCTCCGCCATTGTGGCGTCCTTCTCAACTATCAGAACATCATGCGACTTGGAAAGCGCCTTTGCAGAGGTGAAACCTACGTTGCCTGCTCCGACTATCACTACCTTCATAGCAATGCCTTATTTGCCCCTACATCTCTGAGAGGTTATATTTGTAACGTTCAAAAACGACGTTTTCTTAAATAAAATAAATTGGGGGCCGCTTTCGCGGCATGTTTGTTTAAGATTCTTTGTTGAAGCACAGGAACCAGTCGAGACAGTACTGTTTCCCGGAAAGCTGCATCCTCTCTTTCGCCAAACTCATCGTCTTTGGCGGCGGTATGATGGTGTCCTGACCGGGCTTCCAGTCCATTGGTGTGGCGCACTTGTCCTTATCCGCTTTCTGGAGTGCCATAACTGCTCTCTTTATCTCGTCGAAGTTCCTTCCCGTGCTGAGCGGATAATAGATGATCAATCTGATTATTCCGTTCGGATCTATTATGAATACTGCCCTTACGGCCTGCGTGTTCGACTGTCCGGGCATGATCATGCCGAATTTGTTCGCAACACTCATTGATATGTCTTCGATCAGAGGGAACTGAACGTCGACATTCTTCATGTCCTTCCACGTGAGCTCTTTGATCCTTCTCAGCCACGCAATGTGGGCGGATATCGAGTCCACCGATAGCCCAACGAGCTGGACGTTTATGTCTGACAGCTCCTTGGATCTGTGGGCGAAGGTCATGAACTCTGTCGTACAGACGGGGGTGAAGTCCGCCGGATGGGAGAAGAGGATGATCCATTTGCCTTTGCTTGTGAAATCCTGAGGGAATTTGATGTTCCCCTGGGTGGTCATAGCTTCAAACTCTGGGCATTTGTCCCCTATCAGGGGCATTTGCATTTTTGTTCCATTATCGCACATTTTTTAAAAACCTCCTTATTTGAATTCATTTAGATTATTGCAAAGATAAATACCTACCGAATTTAACAAATAATCAGTATTTAGGGGGGGAGACTTTTTTGATGTCATTCTGTCCGTTTTTACAGAACTATCTCTTGCCCCGGTTCGACTATCAGTTTGTTCGGCGCTTCCCATCTCTCTGCCTTTTCATGGTCGAACAGTTCACCGGGTTTTACATGGACGATAATGTTATGCTTCGCACCGATCAATTCGGCGCATTCCGCAGCCTCTTTCAGTCCCATGTTGAATTTACCGTCGCCGCAGAGTATCGCATAGTCAAGCTTCAATGCGGCGAATGTTCCCATCTGTTTTGTTTTCGAGGTATCGCCGGAACCATATATCTTGATCCCGTCGATCCCGACAATGTAACCGACACATTTCTTTGGGCTGTGCAGCAGATTCTTCGCTTCCACAGACGCAATGGTTATCCCGCCCAAATCAAAACTGTTATGTTTTTTTCCTTCAAGCGCCTCAACATTGGTTATTATTCTGCAGCTTGACTTCTTCGCACATAACTGTATCTGATTGTGGTCCGGGTGATCATGGGTTACCAGTATCAGATCGGCAGGGGCGTCGTACCCCTCGCCGGCATATGGATCGAAGTACACGACGCGTCCGTCATTCGCTGTCAGTCTGTAGCTCCCATGCCCCTGATAAAGTAACTTTGTCATTTTTCACCTCATTCTCATTTGATGTCGATCATTTTTTGTACAGGGTTCCTTGCTTTTTCCAAGATATCTCTGCTGAGTATTACCTCTCCTGTACCGTGCTCAAGTGCGCGGAGTATCGATTCCGGTGAGGGCATCTTCATCGTTGTGCACACTGCACTTTCTGGGAAAAAGAACATTTTTCCGGGGTTCTCTTTCTCCAATCTGTACTTCATCCCCACCTCCGTCAGAATTATGAATTCCTTTTCATTTAGGGTCTTGGACATTTTCAGTATCGCCTCTGTTGAGCCCACGTGATCCGCGAGTTCGAGCACCTCCGCCCTGCATTCCGGATGAGCCAGGATCAATGCGCGTGGGTGTTTTTTCTTAAGGCTGTTGACCTGCGAAACGGTTATCCCCTGGTGGATGGGACAGAAACCATCCCATAGTCTTATGTTGACCCCGGTGACCGATGAAGCATAGGCTCCGAGGTTCTTGTCGGGTACGAAGAGTATGTCGTTCCATTTGACGGACTCCACTATTTTCACCGCATTGGATGATGTGCAGCATATATCCATCTCTTTCTTTGCTTCCGCAGAGCTGTTCACGTACCCTATTATCAAAAACCCGGGGTTACATTCTTTGAAATCTCTGAGCTGATCTCCGGTACACATAGCGGCCATCGCACAGTGCGCATCCGGCTCCGGTAAAAGCACCGTCTTGTTCGGGCTGAGTATCTTTGCCGTCTCCCCCATGAATGAGACCCCGCAAAAGACGATTATGTCTGCATCGGTCTTCGAGGCTTCCATTGATAGTCCGAGGGAATCTCCGACATAATCAGCCAGGTCCTGTACCTCCGGTAAAGTGTAATTATGAGCCAGGATCACAGCGTTCTTCTCCTTTTTCAACCGCTGTATCCTCTCTGCAACTGAAACCATATGCAGGGGTAAACAGAACATCCTTTAAATCATGTGCGCACTACACTTGCCGATGAAGAGCAGGGAGGAGCTTGCGGCGGAGAAATTCAAATGCTCCACAAAAGAACGAGCATTGTTCGAGGCCGGCATCAAAATGGGCACTATATACCATCAGTTCGTAGGTATGCCGCTTAATGAGGACAGCATTGAGTCGCTGGAAGATGCTATCGAAAGGGGCGTACTTGTACAGCCCTACGTGGAAAGCGTGAAAGTAAGGATAGACAGAAGCATTTTCGGCCCTAAAAAAGATGAGTACTCCTATCGTTCGCTGACCGGGGAAATGCTGGATGTCGTTTTGGTTATAAAAATTGATAATGTACGTGTAAAAGCCGAGATGAGATATGACCCTAAGCTGAATTATCCGCTCATGTATATTTCTGATGTCGAATAAATCTGTCTCCTCCATTATATATATGGCCTATACCATACAGTCTTTCTTGCAGGAGGTGGAAAGTTGATTAGCGATATAAAAATCGGTATCACGGGTCTTCCGGGTTCCGGGAAGACGTATGCTCTTTTGAGAGTAATTGAAATGCTCAAAGACGACGATTTAGTTATCGGTGGGATGATCGACGAACCACTTACTGACGGGAAACGAAGAACGGGGTTCTCCGTTAGGAATATTCTTACAGGCGAGTCCAAGGTGTTCGCCAGTGTGGAGATCGAAAGCAAAATAATGATCGGCAGGATCGGAGTGGATCTCACAAAATTCGAAGAGGTCGGGATCTCAGCAATAAAAGTAGCATGCGAGAAGTGCGACATTATAGTTATCGATGAAGTGGGAAAGGTAGAGGTTGAGAGCCAGGCATTCATCGATGCGGTGAAAGAAGCACTTGATGTGAACAAGCCCATGATACTGACCTTGCATAAAAAATCAAGAAATCCGCTTTTGCAGGACATAAGGAGAAGGGATGACGTGAGGGTGCTGGAAGTCACTCCCACGAACCGCAATATCCTCCCATACAAGATCCTGCGTCTGATGAACGGTGAAAACGTCTGATGCCCTCGGGTATTGAGATCACTGAAGGAAGAACAAAACTTCTTGTCCCCGAATCGCACTCTCTTCACGGTCCCGGAACCAGGACCGCCAGCGTGTTCTTCAATGAACAGATGGCATTCGGAAGGGACATTTCGATAATGTTCCTGAGAGCTTTGGATAAAGGGCAGATAAGTGTCGTTGATGCTATGAGTGCAACAGGAGCTCGTGCAGTGAGGATCGCAAACGAGGTTGCCGGCACATCAGTAACAGCCAATGACATCGACCCAAAAGCGATACCTTACATCGAGCATAACATCTCGCTGAACGGCCTTTCCAACTGTGTCCCGTCAAATAAAGACCTCCACATTCTTTTCGCCGAATCATCATTTGATTACGTGGACATCGATCCCTTCGGGTCTCCGACCCCCTTCATACAATCTGCGATAAGAGGGTGCAGAAAAAAAGGAATACTCGCGATAACAGCAACCGACACGGCACCACTCGCAGGCGCACAGGTAGGGAAATGCAGAAGAAGATACCAATCCGAACCAATAAGGGGATATATGTGCCATGAGAGCGGGTTACGCATTCTAATGTGCAACATCGCCAAAGAACTGGCAAAATTCGACAGAGGAATGAAGCCTTTACTCTCATTCTATGCCGACCATTATTTCAGGGTCTATGTTCAGGTCGAGGAGGGTGCCGCCCCGACCGATCGGTCGTTAGATCAGATCGGCTATCTCCACTACGATCCGAACACGCTTGGGAGATCGGTCTCCAAACATCCGGATGCGACATTTGATAAGGGTCCATTTTGGATCGGTCTGCTTCACGATAAAGCGCTTCTCGCAAGAATGAACACCGAAGGAGCGGAAAAAGAGAAACGCTGTATAAAGATGCTTGACCTTTGGAGGAACGAGCTTGACGAACAGGTCTTTTTGTATGACATAAGCGAGCTGTCGTCGTTCACAAAATTATCCCCGCCGAAGATAGAAGCTCTGATCGATGCTTTGAATGAAAGTGGAAGAACGACCCCGACACATATGAGCCCCACCTCATTCAAGACAGAGCTGGTCCCTAAAGACGTGATCTCAATTTACAAAGAAAACAGCCCGGACAGTATCAGGCAATGAATGTATAACAACATTTATAGCACTAAAATGACTGAAGAGACCTGGTGTGATTTTGCCGAGTCTTGCGATCATTGGAGCACAGTGGGGCGATGAAGGGAAGGGAAAAATAACAGATTATCTTGATAAAACAGCAGACCTTATCGTACGTTTCCAAGGCGGCAACAATGCGGGACATACCATAAAAGTCGGAGATACCGTATTCAAGCTTCACGGCCTCCCTTCCGGCGTTGTAAGAAAAGGAAAGCTTGCCGTGATAGGCAACGGCACCGTCGTCAACATGGACGAACTTCTGGAGGAGATGGAGCAGGTCTCGAAGGCGGGAGGGTCCCTTGAAGGATTGAGGATCTCCGACAGGGCTCATTTGATCATCCCGCTTCACAAGAAATTAGATGGAGCAGAAGAGAAGTACCGCGGCAACAAGGTCGTGGGAACAACAAAAAAAGGCATCGGACCGGCATATCAGGACAAGGTTGCAAGACTAGGCATACGCGTCGGAGACCTTTTGGAAGACAAGACTCTGAGAGATAAAGCCGATTTCTTTTTGCCATATAAAAAAGACCTCCTTAATATGCTTGATGCAGAACCATGCAATTGCGACACCGATATGCTGTACAACAAACTGAAGGGTTGGAGCGAGAAAGTGAGCATGTACATCTGCGATACATCGGTCCTTATCAACGAATCTTTGGACGAAGGGAAGAAGGTCCTTTTCGAGGGGGCGCAGGGGGCGATGCTGGATATCGATCACGGCACTTACCCCTATGTTACTTCTTCATCGACCTGCGCCGGAGGAATATGCACCGGTGCGGGAGTGGCGCCCAATCGTATCGATAAAGTGGTAGGCTGTCTGAAAGCCTACACCACACGTGTAGGCGAGGGTCCGTTCGCAACTGAACTCAAAGGGAAGGAAGCTGAGGAACTGCAGAAGAAAGGCGGGGAGTTCGGAGTGACCACCGGCAGAGGAAGGAGATGCGGATGGCTGGACCTGGTCGTTGCGGAGCACGCATCCAGATTATGCGGATTTAGTTCTTGGGCCATAACGAAATTGGATGTTCTCAATGACTATGCCAAACTCCCGGTATGCGTAGCATACAAAATAGACGGCAAAGAGACAAAGTACTTCCCGGCTTCGATAACAAAGCAGGAAAGGGCGGTCCCGGTATACAAAGTAATGAAGGGTTGGAAGAGCTGGAACGACACGGAATCCGTAGTTAAAGGAGGATATGACAGCCTTCCGAAAGAGATGAGAGCATACATCCAATTCATTGAGAAGGAAACAAAGCTCCCTGCCGACATCATCAGCGTGGGTCCGGATAGAAAAGAGACGATAGACAGGAAAAAAGATTGGTGGGCCTGATCATTTACGAACGGCGACCTTTGCTTTTTCATAGAGCTTTCTGTCTCTGTTCAACGGGATCGTTGCATCATATCCGACCTTCCATGTTGTGGTATCGCAGCTTGGATCCAACGACGAACCGGCAGCGCCGGGTATCTTGATTATCCGGTCGCCCTGCATTCTGGTGGCCATCGCCCACTCCACTTCCCTGTCGTTGAATATATCGATGTCATCGTCGACAACGATGACCTGTTTCATCGAGGTGTGGCCGGAAAAGGCTGCCAATATCGCATTAACGCCGTCGCCTTCCTTGTTCTTCGCGATGGATACGACCCCATTGAGCCAGCAGCACCCTCCTTCGGTCAGACGGACGTTCTTTACCCTGGGTACTGCCTGCCTTACGGTCTTGAGGATGACCGGCTCCCTCGGGAGCCCCATGAACAAGAAATGATCGTTCCCTCCCGGAAGCAGCAGGTGGAATATCGGGTCTTTGCATGACCACATCTTTTCTATTTTGATGACCGGCTGATCTCTTACAATATCATATGTGCCGGTGATGTCCACAAACGGGCCTTCCTTTGTCGTTTCGAACGTTATCTTCCCTTCGAACACATAATCGCTGCTCGACGGAACTAACAGTCCGTTGTCACACTTTCCCACCTCTAAGGGCTTGCCGTGGCCTTTTTTCATCATCGCCGAAGCTATCATCAGTTCATCGGATCCGAAGTCTGTTGAAACGGCAGCGGCGAGAAGGACCTCTGCCTGAAGACCCACACATATCGAGATATTGAGCTCTTTGCCGTCCTTTTTTGCTTCATTGTATAATGTGAAGAGGTGTCTCGGGACCAGCCTCACCGCGATGCGGTCTTTGTCCATTATCATCATCCTGTGGAAGGAGACATTCTTCTTTCCTTTGTATTCCGCAACTATCACGCCAGACGAAATGTAACGGCCTCCGTCCTCAGGGTAATATTTCGGGATCGGAAGGGACATCAGATCCACTTTCAGCGAATTTTGTTTGAATTCCGGGTTCTTCACTTCTTTTACATCACATGGGGATTCGAGTGCCGACAATATGTGTTCGACAATACTGTCGGGCCGGATGTTCATCGCCGCTGCGACCTTCTTCCTCGTCGAGAACACGTTGCCTGCGGCTTTTTTTCCGTTGACGTTCTCGAACAATACGGTCCTTTCCTGATCTTCTATCAGCATTTCGGTGATCTTGCTTGAATCTTGGTCCACTTTCTCTTTCACGGAACAGACGTTTTCTCTCAGAAAGTCCCTTATAGGCATATTTTACCGTAAGCGATTCACCCTTATATTATTAGCCCGAAGCGGAAACACAAATGAACATCATAAATATTCGAAGTAGAATCAGCACTTATGTCTGACGACCGCACCGAGGCACTGATCCGGAAATATGCACTGCAGAACGCAGTATTCTTCAAAGGCACCGCCAATTCCAAAGCTGTCGTAGGAAAGGTGCTGAGCGAAAACCCGGAGCTCAGGAGCAAGGCCGGAGAGCTTACTCCTTTGATCGAATCCATAACTGCAGATGTGAACAAGATGTCTTTGGAGGAACAGACAAAAATGCTTTCGGATATCGATCCTTCGCTGATGGTCAAAGAAAAGAAAGAAAGAATATACCTTCTTCCCGAGCTCAGGAACGCCGTTGACGGAAAGGTAGTGATGAGGATCGCCCCGGGTCCTTCCGGACCACTGCATATCGGACACACACGGGTTTCAATACTCAACGACGAATATGTAAAAAGATACAACGGTAAACTGATTATAAGGTATGAGGACACCAACCCGGAGAAAATAGACCCTGACGCATACAGAATGATCTCGGAGGATCTCGACTGGCTGGGGGTAAAGATACACGAAAGCATCACTCAATCAGACAGGTTCGAGATCTATTACGAGATCACAAGAGAACTGATCGATAAAGGACACGCATACGTCTGCACCTGTAAGGGCGACGATTGGAGGGAGATGAAAGAGGATGAGAAGGAGTGCCCATGCCGCAGCCTCCCCATAAATGTTCAACTGGAAAGATATGATAAACTGCTTAACGGAGAATACGGCGAAGGAGATGCCGTTGCCGTTGTGAAAACGGAGCTTGATCATCCCAACCCAGCCATCAGGGATTTCGTTGCGTTGAGGGTAGTAGACCATCCTCATCCGAAAACGGGGGACAGATACCGTGCATACCCGATGATGAATCTGTCTGTTGCGATAGACGATCATCTTCTCGGTGTTACCCACGTCATACGCGGAAAGGACCACCTGAACAACACTCTCAGACAGGAATACATCTTCAATTACTTCGGCTGGAAAAAACCTGAGTACTACCATTATGGTTTGGTGAACATACCGGACGCTGTTCTGAAGACATCGTTGATCAAAGAAAGCATCCGCTCGGGAGAGTACAGCGGATGGGATGATGTCAGAACTGGAACTGTAAGAGCCATCGAAAGAAGAGGGATCAGGCCGGAAGCGGTCAGGAGATATTGGGTCGAGAGCGGAATAAAATCAGTCGACATTCAATTTTCTTGGGACAACCTTTACGGAATGAACCGCGACATCATCGATGATATTTCAAACAGGTATTTCTTCGTAGCCGACCCGGTAAAATACAACATCGAAGGCGTTGAAACAATTGACGGTCATGCACCGCTCCATCCCGATCACCCGGAGAGAGGTAGCAGGAATTACCGCCTTAGCGGGAAAAAGACCGTGTCGATCTCGTCCGAGGATTCGAAGGTTTTTGCAGAGCACAAACTCATAAGACTGAAAGACCTCTGCAATCTTGAGTACGGCACACCGGCAAAATTCGCAGGCAATGACCTGTCTTTGTTAAAGAAGGGTGCCAAGGCTGTTCAGTGGGTGGGGAAGAACGGGATCAAAACAGAATTGTACATGCCTGACGGAAGCATTATACATGGGATGGCCGAAGATGCGATCCTGAAGGAGAGCAAAGATACGGTCCAGTTCGAGCGTGTGGGCTTCGTCAGGATCGAGGCTAAGAAAGACAATGGAATAAGAGCGATATTCACACACCGCTGATCATTCGCTTGTGTCGATAAAAACAGACGATGCCAGATCTGCCGGCAGAGCTACCACGGACTCCCCAAGATCGACAATGGTGACGTTGTTGCTGTACGGGTCCGGATCCATTGTGAGCTTGCGCCCGGGTATGAATCCCATCATCATCAGCTTCTTGATTACCTTCGAATCATTGTTCTTAAGGTGGGATATCACCCCGTGTTCTCCGGGATTCAGATCCGACAGAGACGCTGTTATGCGGATCCCTTCCGATAACACGGCATTGCATGGTGTGGAACAGCTCTGACAATCGCTGTCGACCTGTATTCCCAGCATCTGGCACATCTTGATGGCCGATTCCTCGGATAATGCATGCTCCAGCCTACATGCCTCATTATGTGCCGTTGTTTTATCCACATTCAGGAAATTTATCAAGAAGTTCTCTAACACATGATGCTTCTTCCGAATGACCCTTGCATAATCAAGACCCTCTTCGGTCAGTTTCACACCGTGGTATTTCTCATATTCAACAAGCCCTTCGCTCGAAAGGATCTTAAGCATCTCTGTAACACTGGCGGGTGCGATATTCATATATGACGCCAATTCGGTGGTTCTTGTGGCATTCTCGCCCTCTGTCAGCCTGAGTATGTTGATGAGATAATCCTCACGATTCTGGGTGGTCATCAGTTCAATATCTTCTGGAAGGTAGATAAAAGTTAGGAATATCGCTTTTAGATCATATTCAAAAGGTTTGGCTGCCCCGCCGCAATGCGGGGCAGTCTTGATCAGAGTTTCTTGCCGATTGCGGCAGCCTCGTCGAGGATGGCTTTGTTCTTCGATGCCTCGTCCGGGGCGTTGCCGCCTGTGAATACCATCTTGCCGACTGACACGAACTTGAAGTAGTTAACCATACTCTTCTCCAACTTATCAGCCAACGCTTTTGCACCGTCGACGCCGCCTCCGCAGCTGACCACAACGGCGAGTTTCTTCCCTGGATCTATATTTGATGCCATTCCGGCTCCTAGGAAGCTGTAGAATCTATCCTGGAAGAGTCTGAACTGTCCACAGGCCTCTCCGAAGTAGTCCGGGGTTGAAAGGATCACTCCTTCAGCTTTCCTCATCTCATTCAGGATCTCGGCATGGTCATCTTTCACCACACAGCCGACGCTCTTCTTGCAGCCCATGCAAGCTTGGCAGCCTTTCGCATTGGAAAGTTTGTTAAGATAGTAAATTTTAACATCCTTTCCGTTCTTTTTTGCTGCATCGGTCATTGCCCCCACTATCGCATTCGAATTGCCTTTTCTAGGACTGGCTACTATAGCTACTATTGACATAATATCGCCACTATCAAAATGATAGTTAAAGTATATAATTATTGTTAGTTAATAATAAATATCAAAATTGTATAGTTATTGTCATGGGGAACAAATCTAATGCGCCAAGGATGGATTGCGCCTTGGATGCGGCGATGGCTGTCATAGAGGGAAAATGGAAAGCTGCGATACTCTGCAAACTTTGTGTGAAGGGCACCTTACGTTTCAACCAGCTGATGAAAGAGCTTGAGGTCGTTTCACCGAGAATACTCACAAAACAGCTGAGAGAGATGGAGAAAGATGGGCTTATAATCAGGGCCGTCAAATCAGAGATACCTGTGGGTGTAGAATATTCAATTTCCGAAAAAGGATTGACACTGATCCCGGCATTGAAGATCCTCGCCGAATGGGGAGTGAACAACGTTCTCAGATACAACGTTAAACTTGATGACAGCATTATCCTACCCCACAAAGAAGACCAGAGTCCGTTTCGCTCAGCAGATGCTTAATAGGATCGATGGCTCATTTCATACTGTTGACCTTTTCTATCAGTATCTCTGTGATCTTCGGGTCATCTCCGATCGGAGTGGCGTACTTCACTTTCATCATCCTGCCGTTTATCTTTACGGAGCCGCGTGTGCCATTCTCGGGCACCCCTATCTTTTCGGGTATATCTTTTGTAAGGTGTATGCCTGATGCTATGAAAAGCGGCAAAGCGGTTATCGTATCCACTCCGTCCGCAGCCATTCTCTCCAACGTCTCCTCGATCGACGGTAGCGATATCTCATTGAATCCGATGTAGACGTTCTTGAATCCTTTCTCCCTCATGCGTTTAGCATGAAGTTCCATTATCTCTTTGTTGAAGTTCAATTTCGAGCCGTGTCCGATTATGATTATTCCTTCTTTCATTCTTACATCTCCGTCATCTTCTTTATTGCGGCGATCATTTCCTCGAACGTCGCCTTGACCGGAACTATATCTGCCCATATCCCGAGTGATGCCAGCATATCAGTTGTTGGTTTTCCTATGGCGGCGACCTTTGATCTTTTGAACATATCTTTGGCATCTATCCCTCTTTTCTCCGCCGCCTCGACAAAAGAACTTGCAGAGAGCGGGCTTGTGAATGCGAACACATCTACCTTGCCAAGCCTTCCCGCATCTAATATCTTATTCAGATGCTTCGGGTCGACAGGCTTCAGACTGTATGCGATGAAATCCACGACCTCTGCGCCCATGGCCCTGAGGCCTTCGTCCAGGACGCGTGAGCCATGGTCCGACCTTATAAGTATTATCTTCTTTCCCTTCACAGAGCCGTGCAGATGCTCCACTATGCCTTCGGAACTATATTCTGAAGGCATTGTGTCCGTGGCCACTCCGAGACGCTCCAGAGCTTTCGCCGTCCCCGGCCCGATGGAAAGTATGTGTGCATCTCTCATCGAATCTTTGAAAATGGGTGATCTTCCGCACTCCTCTGCGGATGTGGGGGATGTGAACACCACAACGTCGTTCTCGCTTATTGTACGGAACAACTGCTCCATATCTTGGATACTGCATGGGATTATCTCCAGAGATGGAGCGGCCATCACGGTGAATCCCGCGGCCTCTGCTGCCTTTATCGATTCTTTAAGTCTTCTTTCGGGTCTCGTAAAGGCAATTACTGTCAATACAGGTCCCCCAGAACGCTCCGCTGTGTCACCACATCTCCGATGAGGATTATCCCCGGGGCCTTCATCTCCTTTATTTTTATCATCGAAGCCAGCTCGGACAGCGTGGATACCTCCGTCCTGTAACGACCGCGCTCATTCACAACGGCTGCCGCAGGTGTATCTCTTTTCATCCCTCCTTCCATCAACTCAAATGAGATGCGCTCTGCGTTGCTCATTCCCATCAAAATAACAATGGTCCCGTCCGTTTTTGCAAGTTTTCTCCAGTCGACCTTATCCTCAGAGCGGTCGGCCCTTTCGTGGCCTGTGGCGATAGTCACATAGGAGGCGTTGTCTCTGTGCGTGAGCGGTATCCCGGCAAGTTCCGGCACGGATATCGACGATGACACACCCGGAACAACGTGCACTTCGATCCCGGCCTTCCTAAGCTCGGCAACCTCCTCGGCCCCTCTTCCGAAAAGGAACGGATCCCCTCCTTTCAAACGGACCACGTCCTTTCCTTCGCTCGCAAGTCTGACCAATGTCTCATTGATCTCTTCCTGGGTCATCTTATGGTTTCCGCCGCGTTTGCCAGCGTCGATCAGCTCGGCACCCTTACACTCCTTTAAGATATCTGGGTCTATGAGCGCATCGTGCACGACCGTTTTTGCTGATCTCAGCAGTTCCAGTCCCCTGACCGTGATCAGACCTATGCCTCCGGGTCCGGCCCCTACAAGATATACTTTTCCTTTCATTGAACCGCCCCCTTCAATATTGCTGCGATGTGCTCAAGTTCGGACAATTTATATTTAGCCGATAACACGGAGTCATACTTCCTTATTGTTTCCCCATCAAAGAACGTCGCCCTTATTCTCAATCCGTCTTCCTGTTTTTTTGCGTTTATTCCGATCGGTGACGAACATATACCGCCCATGATCCTCATGATCTTCCTCTCTGCTTCCGTCTCCGTCCTTGCGTCCTTGTCATCGATCTTGCCGAGGGTCTCTACGATTTTCTCATCGGACGATCTGCAGGCGATCGCGATCGCGCCCTGCCCCGGGGCAGGCACAAAATCGTCCAGTTCGAGGGTGTGCATCTCTCTTCTTATACCGAGACGCTCAAGTCCGGCCTTTGCCAATATTATCGCATCGTATTTTCCGGAATCGAGTTTTCTCAGTCTCGTATCGATATTTCCCCTCAACCCCACCACTTCAAGGTCGGGGCGGACGCTTTTCAGGATGAAATTCCTCCTTACGGAAGATGACCCTACGACCGCTCCGTAAGGGAGGTCTTCAATGCGCATCGGCAGGATGACATCCTCAACGGGAGCCCTCGGAAGTACGGCACCTATTATTATCTCGGTTCCTCTGAACACCGGCATATCCTTCATTGAATTTACCGAAACGTCAATATCTCCTGCTAGAAGGGCGTTATCCAGTTCCCTCACAAATGCTCCGTACCCTCCCATATCTTTCAGTTCGGTCGTTTGGTCTATATCGCCGGATGTTTTGACAGCCTTCACTTCCATCTTCTCATCCGAAACGGCGGCCATCAGCTCCATAAAAATGTCGGTCTGAGCAAGTGCCAGTCTGCTGTCCCTTGTTCCTATTATCAAAAGATGCACCTCATGTTCTTATCGAATTCTTCGGCGATCTTTTTCAATGCAGGCCCATGTTCGGTCGAGAGGAAGCTTACTTCGAGTGCCGACGGCGGCAGATATACTCCTGCGTCCAACATGAGTTTGAAAAGCCCGAAAAACGTTTTCCTGTCGCACTTCAATGCGTCTGCCGCATTGCGAACAGAATCCACTCCGAAAAATATCTGGAACATCGATCCGACAGAGTTGATCGTCGCCGGGATATTGTTATCCTCTATCGAGTCGGATAAAGATGATGCGAGCTCAGAACCCATCTTGTTCAATGCGGCGTACCGTTCACGTGTCATCTCTTTCAGCGTAGCCGTTCCGGCCACGGCTGTCAGCGGGTTCCCCGAGAACGTGCCTGCCTGGTACACAGTTCCCGCCGGAGAAAGGTTCTGCATTATTTCTTTTCGTCCTGCCAAAGCTCCTGCGGGAAGTCCCCCTCCCATTATCTTTCCCATTGTGCATAGGTCAGGGATGACATTGTACAGTTCCTGCGCCCCGCCTGCAGAAAGTCTGAATCCTGTGATCACCTCGTCAAAGATCAGGAGAACTCCGTTTTTCTTGGTGATCTTCCTTATTTTCTGCAGATAATCTTTCTTTGGTGGCACTATTCCTACATTCCCAAGTACCGGCTCCATTATGACCGCGGCAATGTCGTCGTTTTTCTCAAGCATGGATTCCATCTGTTCCTCTGAGTTGTACTCGACAACATAGGTACAGGATGCCGTCTCCGAAAGTATCCCGTTCTTCAGCGACCGCTGCGTATTGTCGGAGAGGACGGCATCATGCGAGCCGTGGAACCCTCCGTTCATCTTTACTATGCCCCGTTTACCGGTGTAACCTCTGGCCAGGCGTATGGAATGCATCGTTGCCTCTGTTCCGGAGTTCACCAGACGGACCATTTCGGCACACGGCATTCTTTTTGAGATCTCTTTTATCAGTTCCCTTTCCTGAGGCGAAGGCGTACCGAACACCGTCCCCCTTTCAGTCTGTTTTTCAACAGCCGACACGACCGCCGGATGGGAATGTCCCAGTATCAGTGGGCCGTATGCCATGCACAGGTCCACATACTCGTTCCCGTCAACATCGGTCACACTGCATCCCTTCCCGCTTGCCATATATACGGGGCTGGGTTCGAACGCTCTGACGGGACTCGATACGCCACCGGGGGTCAGATCCCGCATCTCCTGATGATAGCGGAACGATGTTCCCCTGTTCATTTCTTCAGCTCCTTCAGAACCTCTTCGGCGAAATAAGTTATCAAAATATCCGCACCGGCCCTTTTTATGGATATCAGTGATTCCATCATTGTCCTGCGCTCATCCAGCCAACCGTTTGCGGCCGCTGCCTTGATCATGGCATACTCGCCCGAGACCTGATACGCCGCGATCGGAATACAAAGTTCATTCTTTGCCTGCTTTATCACATCGAGATATGGCATTGCCGGCTTTACCATTATTATGTCCGCTCCCTCTTCGATATCTCTGCGCATCTCGGTCATCGCTTCTCTTCCGTTTGCCGGGTTCATCTGATAGGTCTCTCTTCCGTAAGCTGAGGGCGCGGAGTGAGCTATATCTCGGAAAGGACCGTAGAACCCGCTGCAGAATTTTGCGCTGTACGCCATGATCGGGACCTCTTTGTGCCCGGAATCGTCCAGCGCCTCTCGTATATTCATTATCTGACCGTCCATCATTCCGCTGGGAGCGATCATGTGCGCACCTGCGTCTGCGAGAGATTCTGCGATCTTTCTGTATTTGATCAATGTGAGATCATTGTCGACGCCGTGTTCACACACTATCCCGCAGTGCCCGTGGTCGGTATATTCACACATACAGAGGTCGGCTGCCACGAGCAGGTCTGAGGTAGATTCGATCTTCCTTATTGCGCTTTGCACCACACCGTTCTTCGCGAATGCACCGGATCCCTCCGCATCCTTACGTCTGGGTATTCCGAAGAGCATGACCGCATTGATCCCCGCAGAGTACAGCCTTTCTGACACCTCTGCAGCTTTGCTCAGAGGGTATGTCGGAACACCTGGCATTGAATCAGTATATTTGATGGAGTCCAAAGACTCATCGAAGAACAACGGGAGCATAAGGTCGTTCGGATGCAGCCTTGTCTCGGTGAGCATGTTCCTTATCATTTCATTCGAGCGTCTGCGCCTCATCCTGTCAGTTGGGAACATTATTTCACCTCCAGTCCGAAAAGATATTTTGCCGCATCGATGATATCGTACTCTCCGTTGACCGAAGAGTTCCTGAGCTGCTCATATGCGTCAAAAAGTAACTTTGACACTATCGCCCTCGACATGTCCTCAAACACTTCGTCTATATCAGCGGTTACAGCCCTTTTCTTTGCCCTCAATAATTCTTCTTCTCTTATGGCCGCCGCTTTCCTGCTTATCTCTCCGATGATATTGTCTGCCTTTTCCGTCAGGTGGTCAACGTCCATCTTGGCGATCTCCTCGCTGACGATACGTTCGGCCTCCGTGATCTCGGACATCCTTTTCATCATGTTCTCTGCGGCCACTCCCTGGAGTCCGTCCATTGATTCCAATGATATCCCGGGGATCTCTCCAACGCTGCTGTCTACGTTCTTTGGTACAGAAACATCCACGATCAAAAGTGGTCTTCTGCGGTTCCCCGCCGATCTTATCGTCTCGGGAAAGATCAGTGGGTGCGGCGCCTTGGTGGCAACGAACATCACATCGCTGTCGGCGATAGCCGATGGGAGATAATCCAAGCTGAAGGCCGTGCCTCCGGTCATGATCGCAAGCTCCGATGCTCTGTTGAATGTGCGGCTTGACAGGAATATGGCACTTGTGCCCTTATCCATAAGGGCCTTTGCTATCGTTGTAGCAACGCTTCCCGCGCCTATTATAGTGATGGTCTTGTCTTTCAATCCGCCTACTCTCTTCTCTGCCAATTCCACCGCTGCGGACCCGACAGATAACGAACAGTCGCTTATGCGTGTCTTTGCCCTTACTCTCTTACCTAACGCAAGAGCCCTGTCGAAAAGCTTTGATAGGTATTTGGAAACGTGCCCTTCCACCTTTGCCCTCACATATGCATCTCTGACCTGCCCCTGTATCTGGTCCTCGCCAACAATGAGAGAATCAAGGCCGCATGATACTCTGAAAAGGTGTCTTATGGATTCTTTTCCCTGAAGAATGAACGGTATGTTCTGTTCTTTCGAACGGGGGACCGTGTTCTGTACAAATGATTCTAACTCTTTCCTCACCGTTTCAACATTGTCCGTCCCGACATATATCTCAAAACGGTTGCACGTTTTCAGCATAACGTATTCATTCTCTCTGGTCGTGCTCACAAGATACTTAGGGATGTTGGATTCCATCACCTGAGCGATGTTGCTCATGGCTTCGACGCCTGCGCATGAATGGGTTACGTGGAGACTTATTATCACTTCGGCACCCCCAGCTCTTTGACCCTGTCCGTTGCGGATAATACGTCCCCGTCTGCGGCATATCTCCTCACTTCAGGATCGTGGGCCACTCTTTTCAGGAATTCGGAACGTTTCTTCTGTGTTCCTTTACCGGCGCACATGATCCTTGCTTCAAATAAAATGTCATACATTGCGTCAAATCTCCCGTCCAGAAAGGTCTCAAGCTCTTCTACAACGAAAGGAGGGAATGCCGGAAGCTTTCCGTTCGTTGAAACTGTGACCAAATATCTCCCTCTGTCCAGAACTGACGGTATCAGTATGTTGCCTCCGCCGTGGGCGGAATTGATGTAGAGGCCTTGGCTCAAAGCGTGATCTCTTATCTCAGAATTCATTGTTTCGTTGTCTGTGGCCATGACCGTGATATCGAAATCACTCATCATTTCACATATTTCGAGTACGGTCACCCTCTTTTTTATTACATTTTTGGCAACGTCCGCTATCCCCTCCATGGTCTTTTCCGCTATCACGGTTATATCTGCGCCTTCAAAATGCATGCACTTCCGAAGGGCTACCGGCCCTCCGCCTACAACAAGCACCCTGAGGCCATCCGGGGATACCAACAGAGGGATCATTACACCTGCGCCTCCGGGCAGAATGCGATCTTTTCCTTTTCATTTATCATTTAATGTCACTTGGATGTATTATCCAACTATGAAAAGCATTCTTTATATTTATATTGGATGTATACTCCAATATACTGATACTTATTAACTTTCTTCTTTTAAGTCTTTGAAGGGAGTCAATGGTTCGGATGTGTTCCGAATTGCACTTTCTTCAAACTTTCTTTATCTTTATCAGATACACATTGATAGAGAAGAAAGCTACGCAGAAGCATAACAACACAAAGAGAGATATCCAGGGAAAATCCCAACCTAAGGATGATGCTCTTGCAGTAACGCTTGAATGCGTAAGAGGCAGCGCATACAGTACAGCCTTGAACACTGACGGAAGTCCGTCGACCGCAAAGAAGGTGCCGCAAAGGAAGGTCATCGGGAGGATCACCAGATTGCTGAACAATGCTATTGCCTGATGCGTGTTCGCCAAAAAGGCTGCGGTAACACCCAAGAATGCAAAGGTAAAACATGACAGAAGGATGGAAATTGCAAAAAGAGGAGTGAAATGCAGATGTTCCGGGGACAATGCGATCCCTATCGCAAATATTATGCCGCTGCTGATCAACCCTCTGATCACTCCGTGCATAGACTTCCCCAGCACTACGGCGGGTATGCTCACCGGACACATCAAGGTCTCATCCAAAGAACGATAGTATAAGCGCTGGACGTTAAGTCTTGTGGAAACAGCGGAGAATGATGCAGATAATGAAGACAGCGCCGCGATACCCGGTATGATGAACGCAATGTACGGGATGCCGTCGACATCGATGTTCTTCACCATCCCGAGTCCGAAGCCGAATGCCAAAAGATACAGCAAAGGACTCATTATTGTCGAGACAGAGATGTTCAGTAGATTGTGCCTCATGAATCTCAGGTCCCCCCACATAACGTAGTAGATCTCTTTCAAGAACCCTAACATCAGTCCTCACCCACTTTCTTACCTGTGAGTTCCACGAAACAGTCCTCCAGGCTGGTGTTCCTTATCAGCACGGTATTTCTGTCTCCGAGGGTGGAAACAAAATCATTGGCTTCGTTCCTGGATCGAAAATACCGATAGTGGGTCTTGTGATCCTGACCATAGTACTCCACGGCGGTGGATCCTATTCTGTTGCAGAGATCTGAGGGTGCACCGTATGCTATCAGTTTACCCTTATCTATTATCCCTACCGTATCACACAATACCTCGATCTCTTCTATGTAATGAGAAGTAAGGAATATTGTTGTGCCGTTGTCATTCAGTTGCCTGATCAGGTCCCAAAGAAGTCTTCTGGCCTGAATATCCAGCCCGGCTGTGGGTTCATCCATGAAAAGCACTTTCGGTTCGTGTATCAGCGAACATACGATTGCGGCCCTTTTCTTCCATCCCCCGGACAGAGAATCCACTGTACGCTCCATGTATTCTTCAAGACCGACATGTTTTGCCAGCGTCTCTATTTTTGTCTTCCTTTCCTTTGGAGGTATCTTTTGAAGCATCGCATGGTGCATCATGTTCTCTCTGATCGTCAGATCTTTGTCTAAGCTGATATGCTGCTGAATTACCCCCATCAGCTTCTTTGCTTCCTTTGGATTTTTCAGCACATCGTATCCTCCGACGGATATCTCGCCCTCGGAAAAACTGGTAAGCGTCGAGATCATCCTCACTGTTGTTGTCTTTCCGGCGCCGTTCGGTCCGAGGAACCCGAAGATCTCACCTTCGGCCACTGTAAGATCCAGACCATCCACCGCTGTCTCGTCCCCATATTTTTTTACGAGCCCTTTGACAACTATTATGTCCACAAAACACCTGCCTTAGTGTATTCAGTCTTTGTAGTATATCATTGCATTGCATATAGTGGCGGCGATGTTGCTGCCGCCCTTCCTTCCTTTTGCGACAATGTACGGGATATCGAGTTCCATTATCATCTCTTTCGATTCCACGACGTTCACAAAGCCGACAGGTACACCTATGATCAGGTCCGGCCTTATTTTCCCGGCCTTTATCAGATCATACAAAGCTATCAGAGCTGTGGGGGCATTGCCGCATGCGATCACCAGCGGGCCTTTGATGTTCGCCGCCTTTTCCATTGATACTGTCGCTCTCGTGCAGTTCCTTGATTTAGCTTCAGCGATAACATCCTCATCACTGATGAAACACTTTACAGAGCCGCCGTAGCTTTCGACCTTGGCCTTATTGATGCCGGCTGAGGCCATCTTCGTGTCGGTGACTATCGTTGCCCCTTTCCTGATGACCGATACTCCTATCTTCTCTGCACCGTCTGAGAAAACAAGATTGTCAGCATAATCGAAATCCGCCGAAGTGTGGATACACCTTTTTACAATAGAGAACTTTGGTTCCGGCCATGTCCTTCCGTTAAGCTCGGAAGTTATTATTTCCATACTTCTTTTCTCTATTTCTTCCGGTTTCATTATCTCATAGACCATTTTCTCAACTCCTTATATCTTATATCCTCTCGGGGTGATCATCCTGCCATCCGAAACATATGTCTGGCTGTTGCCTATTACGACCGTACAGAACATGTCCACCTGAGCATAATCTATCCTGCTCATGGTCGTGATCGTTATCTTTTGATCCTTTCTGCCTATATTCCTTACGATGCCCACGGGAGTATCTCCGGAACGGTACTTAAGCAGGACGCTCACTGCATGTTCCAGATAGTCGGTTCTGCTCTTGCTCTTTGGATTGTAAAATGCGATAACCATGTCCCCTATCCCCGCGCAGTCCACTCTCTTCATGATGAGATCAAAAGGCGTCATCAGGTCGGAGAGGCTTATAAGTGCCAGATCGTGCATCAGCGGGGCCCCTAACAAAGATGCCGCAGATGAGGCGGCGGTTATTCCGGGAACTGTTTCTATATCTATTTCAGCGCCCATCTCGTCTGCGATCTGGTATACGATCCCCGCCATCCCGTATATCCCGGAGTCGCCGCTGCTTACCATTGCGACGTTCTTCCCGGACATGGCATCTTCTACTGCCATCCTGCATCTCTCGACCTCTTTCATCATGCCGGTGCTTTTGTAGATCTTGCCGGGAAAGAATTCTTTCAGGATGTCGATGTATGTAGTGTAGCCGGTCACTATATCCGCTTCCTCAATGGCGCTTGCCGCCCTGAACGTCATATCCTCTTTGCTTCCTGGACCGAATCCTACAACGGTGAGTTTTCCTTTCATTCTTCTTTCACAGCCCCTTTTCTGTATCCGGTAGTGAAATATTTGTCATATAGTTTGGACAAACTGTACTCGTCGCCGAGGAATCCACCCACTACCGTGAGTGCGGTCTTCTCGATCTTTGCGTCTTTTACCTTCTGCGCAAGGTCTGTAAGGTCCCCGATGACGATCTTTTGGTCCGGCCACGTTGCTTTGTATACGACCGCGGCAGGTGTATTCGGGTCATAACCTCCCTCGATAAGCGTTGAGCAAAGCTCCTCGATGAATCCGATGCTGAGGAAGATTATCATTGTGGAGTTGTGCCTCGCAAGCTCTATCAGTTTCTCTTTCGGAGGCACCGGCGTACGCCCCTCCATTCTCGTGAGGATGATCGTTTGGCTTACATCCGGCAAAGTATATTCCTTCTTGAGAACGGCTGCGGTAGCAAGGAAAGAGCTCACTCCGGGAACGACCTCATACTCGATCCCAAGCTTATCGAGCCTGTCCATCTGTTCCCTGATAGCCCCATATATCGCAGGGTCCCCTGTATGGACCCGCACTACCCTGAGGCCTTTGTCTGTGGATTCTTTGATCACATCAATGACCTCGTCCAAATTCATGTATGCGCTGTCATGGATGACGGCGGAAGGTTTCGAACCGCTCAGAACATCCGGATTAACGAGCGATCCCGCAAATATTATCACGTCCGCTTCGTTTATCAATCTTCTTCCCTTGACAGTTATCAATTCCGGGTCGCCGGGACCGGCGCCAATGAAATACATCATCTTACTGTTCCCCCATTCTTCTTTATTATCACTGTAGTGAAGTAACCGTACTTTCTCTCCGGGTCGAACTTCCCTATGTATTGATCTTTCATGCTGACATTGCTGACCACGACGGCATTCTCGTGGGGTATTCCGAGTTCGTTCATCATTGAAGCCAGCGTCCTCATTGAATTGAATGCCTTCATCACAACGATGTTGTCAAAATCCCTCAGTGCTTTGAACACCTTGTCGCCCCCTTTGGCCATCGGTACGATCGCCAGTCCTTCGTTATCGATGACAAGCGGGATGTTCGCTTCCGCCGCACCGGTGCAGAATGAGGTCACTCCGGGTATGGTCTCCGTCTCATACCCCATTTCGGATATGTCCATGCTGACATGCATATACGTGCTGAACACGGTAGCATCCCCCAGGTTGATCATGGAAACATCTCCCTCATCGAGCAAAGAGGCGACCTTCTTTACCGCTTCCTTGTAGTTGCTCTCTCTGACGGAGGGGTCTGGACTCATTTCGAAAAGTATGCCTTCAATGCGCTTTCCGGAAAGGTCTATCGCTCCTTTGACAATGTTCAGCGCGGTGCTCTCCTCTCCGCGTTCCCGTACGGGGTATGCGATAACATCTGACGACTCAATGCACCTTTTTGCCTTTATCGTGATCAGTTCGGGATCTCCCGGTCCGACGCTTACGCCATAGAGTTTGCCTGCCATGCTATTTCCAAGCCATGGATATCCTTTCAAGTATTATAACTTGGCATATACATCCAATTCAATATGACCATTTTTATGGTGGAATATACATCTACAAAGAGGATGAAAACGCCCTGATCACAACAATAAACATTACATCGGCAAAAATAATGCCGTTTTTCTACTGTAGTTGTTCATATCTCTCCTTCCGAAAACAAAAAAATTACCAAGTATTATAAGTTGGCACATACATCCAACATCAAGAATTCAGTGAGTGCATATGCCTGCGATCTCGTTAGCGGAGAAGGGTAAAAAGAACAACGACGTGTACGTGGTCGTCAATAAAAAAAAATTGAGATGCGGCTATACCACCGGTTCGTGTGCCGCCGCAGCCTCTAAGATGGCCGCTATAATACTGTTAGGCGGAGAAAAAGAAGATTTTGTTGAAATAATCACGCCCGCAGGGACATGTCTCTCCCTTGAGATCGAACACGTCCATTCTTTTGGCGATCGCGTGGCTTGTGCTGTCAGGAAGGACGGGGGTGATGATGTCGACGCCACTCACGGCATACTAATATACTCAACGGTCTCGAAAAGAAATGACGGAGAGATCGTGATAGACGGCGGGGAAGGTGTCGGAAGAGTAACAAGAAAGGGGCTTGATCAGCCGGTGGGGAACGCTGCGATAAACTCTGTTCCCAGAAGCATGATCAAAGAGGCCCTGGAGGACGTCTGCGAGAGTCTCAACCACAAAGGCGGATTGACCGCATTGATCACCGTTCCCGAAGGATTCGCCGCATCAAAGAAGACGTTCAACCCCCGGCTTGGCATCATCGACGGCATATCCATACTCGGCACCACCGGGATAGTGGAGCCTATGAGCGAAACGGCGCTGGTGGATACAATTAAGGTCGAGCTGAACATCAAAAAAGCCAACGGGGACGAGAATGTTCTGGTAGTTCCTGGCAACTACGGCAAACATTTTTACGAAGAGACCGAAAGTGAAGACGGAGATCGGGCGGTCAAATGCAGCAATTTCATCGGCGAGACCATAGATCACGCTTCGGCCCTCGGCTTCAAGGGATTACTTCTCATCGGGAACTTGGGCAAGATGGTCAAACTTGCGGGGGGAATAATGAACACTCACTCACGATGGGCAGATTGCAGAATGGAAATATTATCTGCAAACTCTCTGTTGGCCGGGGCAGACGCAAAGACCGCTGCGAAAATAATGTCGTGCGTGTCGACCGATGATGCTTTGGACATACTGAACGACGCGGGCGTCGTGGAAAATACTATGAGAGAGATAATGAAAAAAATAGATTTTCATCTGAACCACAGAGCCAGAGACGGAATGCAGATAGAATGCGTGGTATTCTCTTCTAAGTACGGAAAGCTGGGGGAGACGCATGGGGCAGAAGAACTCCTGCAAAAGATAAGGGAGCATGCACACAAATGAAAATAAGAATGATCGCTTTTTCCAGAAGAGGCTGTGTTCTAGCACAGAAAATATGTGAAACACTGGACGGCCATGACTGCGAAATTTATTCTAAAACCTCATCGGATGCCGAAGGAACGATCAAGGTGGATGGCCCTGCGACGGCCTGGACGGAAGAATCGTTTAAAGTGTCCGATGCGATAATATTCATCGGTGCGACGGCGATAGCGGTCAGATACATAGCCCCGTTCCTGAAAAGCAAAACTTCGGATCCGGCCGTGATATCTGTGGATGAGATGGGAAAGTTTGTGATACCTCTGCTCTCCGGGCACATCGGCGGAGCGAACGACCTTGCCGAGAAGATCTCCGAAGGAATAGGTGCGGTCCCCATAATAACTACCGCAACGGATATCCACGGAAGATTTTCGGTCGATTCGTTTGCGGTAAAGAACAATTTGCATATCGGAAGTATGTCCGCGGCAAAAGACATATCGTCACAGATCGTTGATGATAAAAAAGTGGGGCTGGTTTCCGATGTTCCCATTTTGAACGGTGTGCCGCCGGAACTTGATCTCAACGGGAACGAAGACACGGGGATATTCATTTCATATTGTGCATCGAAGGGGCCATTCAAAAGAACTTTGAAACTGACCCCGAGATGCCATGTTCTCGGCATAGGATGCAGGAGAGGTGTTCCGGCGGACAGGATAGAGGTTCTCGTTGATGAGACACTGAAAAAAGAGAATATCTCGATCAAAAGTGTAAGAGCGGTAGCAAGCATCGACCTGAAAAATGATGAGCCGGGACTGAAAGAGTTCACCGATAAGATAAAAGCGGAGTCTCTGTTCTTTTCATCGGACGAGCTCGGGTCGCTTCCTGACATAGGATTCACGGCATCAGAAAGGGTGAAGACCGTCACGGGCGTGGACAACGTCTGCGAAAGAGCTGCATATGCGGCATCGAAGAACGGAGCAATGGTAGTAAAAAAGACCTCCAAAGACGGAGTTACGCTTGCAGTCATACGGGAGCCCGTGTGCTTGGATCTGATGAGGTGGTAAATTGCGGAACAAAGAGAGAGTCATATTGTTCGCGGGTACAACCGAAGGAAGAAGGATCGCACAATATCTAGATAATGCGGGCATAGATGTGTTAGCATGCGTGGCAACAGAGTTCGGGAGACAGTTCATTAAAGAAAGCGACCATGTTAAGGTCTCGTCGGAAAGGCTTGGCGGAGAAGGCATGAGGCGCATCATGAAAGAGGGCTGCTCATGCGTGATCGACGCTACCCATCCCTATGCCACCGTCATCACTGGAAAGATAAAAGAAGCCTGCGAAGAAACAGGCTCAGAATATATCCGCCTGATAAGATCCAAGAGCCGCGAATATGATGACATCACCATAGTGCCAGACGTCGCATCGGCAGTCGATCTTCTGAAAAACACCGAGGGGAACATCCTCGTTACGACGGGGAGCAAAGAGCTCGAGAAATACACTTCGATCGAAGATTATCAGAATAGGGTGTTCGCGAGGGTCCTCTCAATGCCAAATGCCTCGGAATCGTGTGCAAGATTGGGGTTCCAAGGGAGGAACCTGTTCTGTATGCAGGGGCCGTTCTGTGAAGAACTGAACTACGGCCTTCTGAAACAGGTCGATGCAAAATACATTGTAACAAAGGACTCTGGGGAACCTGGAGGATTTGAAGATAAGATCAGAGCTGCCCGCCGTGCGGGAACAAAGATAGTCTTGGTCGCAAGGCCGGAGGAAGATGATGGCTATTCGTTCGATGAGGTCATCAAGATGCTGAACAAAAAGTTCGCTATCCGCTCTATCCGGAAAGAGCCGCAATCTGAACGCAGAGTATCTGTGATAGGAATAGGCATGGGGAACGAGGACACGCTAACGATAGGTGCCAGAAGAGCTATCGATGAGGCCGACCTTCTTATCGGAGCAGATAGGATGATCAGATCCGTGTCTACCGGACAGGACTCATTTATTGAGTACAGGGCGGAGCAGACGATCACGTACATAAACGAACACCCCGAGTATGAAAGGATCGCCGTGCTGGTCTCCGGTGATGTCGGGTTCCAAAGCGCAGCGAAGAAGATAATCGAGAAGATCGATACTTCCGTATTTGAACTGGATGTCAAATGCGGCGTCTCTTCTGTTTCCTATTTGTGCTCACGTATCGGCTCATCCTGGGATGATGCATACCTTATGAGCTCGCACGGAAAGGAATCGAACATAGTCGGTGCCGTTCGCAGGCACAAAAAGGTGATATCTCTTCTTGACGGGGACAAAGGCGTTAGAGCAATGTGCAAAGACCTTGTCGAATACGGGCTTGACGGCGTCGAAGTTAAAGTAGGGCAGGATCTGGGTCAGGAAAATGAGAAGATAACGATGGGGAAACCGTCTGAACTCCTGGAAATGACATTCGGAACGCTTTGCATCGCAATGATCGAGAATCCGGACGCCGACGGCAGGAACCCGATCGGGATACATGATGATCTTTTTATAAGAGGTGATGCACCGATGACCAAGGAGGAGGTCAGGTCTTTGTCGATCGTCAAGCTCAAACTAGAGAGTGGATCGGTGCTGTACGATGTCGGTGCCGGGACCGGGTCTGTGGCAGTAGAATCTGCGCTGACTATACCGAACGGAAAGGTGTTTGCGATAGAGAAAGAGGAAGACGCCGCAGCCCTTATCGAACAGAACAAAAAGAAGTTCATGGTTCCAAACCTTGAGGTTGTAAGAGGCCTTGCGCCCGATGTTCTTAATGACCTTCCGGCGCCCACTCACGTTTTTATCGGAGGATCCTCCGGAAACCTCAAAGAGATAATGGAGGTCTGTCTGAGAAAGAACCCAATGGTGAGATTCGTCATCAACGCAATTACGTTGGAGACCGTATCCGAGATGATAAAGTGTTTTGCCGAGTTGGATGTGAAAGAGGGCGATATCATTTCAGTCAATATCGCCAGATCCAAAAAGGCCGGCAGGTATCACCTCATGAACGCACAGAATCCTATCTACATCGGCGTCTGCGTCGGAAATGCGGACAAAGATTGTTCCGGCTGATCGATTAGCATCAAAAAATAATTAAATGGCACTTTCGTGCCATTTGATTGTTTGTTCAAGGTACAAGTTTATGATACTTGTATGCTGGCTCTCCTTCGTTGAAACAGTACTTTATCTTGGTAAAGTTCTTCTTGAGAGCCTTCACATCCTCTTTCACTTTCTTCGGGTCCTCTTTCTTCTTGACCACACGCGCAACGAGTTTGG
>JGI20166J26741_11512251_pt1 | contig 48705 bp, 45 predicted proteins | sample TergutCu122P5_FD_26741 | JGI IMG/M metagenome (IMG submission 26741)
GAAATACATTTGATCAAATAGTTGTTACGGGAGACAAAGGTAAAGCAAAGCCTTTCCCTGCTATGTGCAATTTTTGACGAGTTGTTGTGCAATTTTTGATAAGTGAAAAATAACCCTCAATCTGCTTATTTATATTTTGTGTGTTTAAAACAATTTGTGTACTTTTGTGGTGAAATTATAGACAACTATTGAACTGCTGAACACAAAAAACACTTAATGAGTTTAAAGCAAAAAACAGTATCGGGAATTTTTTGGAGTAGTTTTGAACGCTTTTCTGTTCAAGGACTTCAATTCGTATTAGGAATAATAATGGCTCGCCTTTTGCTTCCTTCCGATTATGGAATAATTGGGATGTTAGCTATATTTATGGCTATTTCACAATCTTTTATAGATAGTGGATTTTCTAATGCATTAATTCGTAAACAAAATCGGACAGAAGCAGATTTTTCTACAGTTTTCTATTTCAATATAGTAGTTGGATTAGTTTTTTATTTCATATTATTCTTTGCAGCACGATATATAGCAGCATTTTATAATACTCCAGTTTTGGAGAGTTTGACAAAAGTCGTTGCCGTAAATATTTTTATTAATTCCTTGACTATTGTACAACGTGCAAAATTAACTATCAATATTGATTTTAAAACACAGTCAAAAGCTTCGTTATCAGCGGTTTTTATTTCCGGAATCATTGGAATCGGAATGGCGTATCGAGGTTTTGGAGTATGGGCTTTGGCTGTCCAATCAATTTTGAGTACTTCTATAGATATGATTGCACTATGGATACTTTCCCGCTGGATTCCCCAAAAGGTATTTTCCATAGCTTCCTTTAAAGAAATGTTTTCGTATGGGTCTAAACTATTAATGTCAGGATTGTTAGACACTACCTATAATAATCTATATACTATTATTATCGGGAAAAAATTTACAAAATCCGATTTGGGATATTTTACTCGAGCTAACAGTTTTACGCTATTCCCTTCTTCAAATATTACCGGGATATTACAACGTGTTACTTTCCCAATCTTGAGCAGTATTCAGGACGATGATGAAAGATTGCGTGAAACATATCGTAAATTTTTACGACTTTCGGCTTTTGTTGTATTTCCTCTGATGATGTGTTTATTTGCAGTAGCAAATCCTTTAATTCGATTATTACTTACAGATAAATGGATCGGAGTGGTTTTACTCCTGCAAATATTATGTTTATCTCAAATGTGGTACCCAATTCACGCTATTAATTTAAATTTATTACAAGTGAAAGGTCGGTCAGATTTATTTCTCCGACTTGAAATAATAAAGAAAGCTATGGGGGTCTCGATACTTTTTATTACCCTTCCCTATGGAGTTGTAGCGATGTGTTGTGGTACAGTAGTAATCTCTTTGATAGGCCTTTTTATTAACACATACTATACAGGGAAACTTATACAGGTTGGTTATTTTACACAAATGAAAGATCTGTTGCCTATTATAGGGAATTCTTTTTCGATGGGACTTATTGTGTGGGGAATAACGCAATTAATCCATATTAATGCATTGTCATTGGTTATAGGAATTACAGTGGGAGCAATCTATTATTTCTTTATTGCGCATATAACCCGTTCAAAAGAATTGCAAGAGATTATAAGTTTAGTTGATAAAGGACAAATAAAAAACAAAATATGGAAACTTCGAAAATAATCACCGTAACATCTCCGTTACTCCCTTCTTTGGATGATTTCCTTCCTTATTTACGAGATATTTGGGATAGGAAATGGCTGACCAACAATGGATATTATCATCAGGCATTAGAAAAAGCATTATGTGATTATTTAGGAATAAAATATATCAGTCTTTTCACAAATGGCACTTTACCCTTAATCACAGCTTTACAAGCATTGCATATAACCGGCGAAGTGATAACAACTCCTTACAGTTTTGTAGCAACTACTCATTCTCTTTGGTGGAATGGTATTAAACCGGTTTTTGTGGATATCGAACCTGAAACTTGCAATATTGATCCGGTAAAAGTAGAGGCAGCCATTACTCCAAAAACCACAGCTATTATGCCGGTACACGTCTATGGTTATCCTTGTGATATAAAAAGTATTCAAGAAATAGCAAATAAATATGGGTTAGAAGTAATTTACGACGCAGCGCATGCTTTTGGAGTTACAATCAATGGAAAATCCATTTTAGAAGCCGGCGACTTGTCCACTTTGAGTTTTCATGCAACGAAAGTATATAATACAATTGAAGGAGGAGCGCTTATTTGTCAGGACGAACAAACCAAGAAGCGCATTGATTATCTGAAAAATTTTGGTTTTGCAGATGAAACCACCGTTGTAGCTCCCGGCATCAATGCTAAAATGGATGAATTTCGTTCAGCTTTCGGATTATTAGAATTAAAGTTAGTTGATGAAGCGATTGAAGCTCGCAGAAAAATTGCTATACGATATAGAGAAACATTAAAAGATGTGAAAGGTATTCATTATTTGGAAGATATACCTGGAGTTCGACATAATTATGCTTATTTCCCTATTTTTGTTGATGCTGAAGAATATGGAATGACCCGTAATGAACTTTATTTCAAAATGAAAGAATATAATATTTTTGGACGACGATATTTTTATCCGCTAATCAGTACATTTTCAACCTATAGAGGTTTGGAATCCGCACAACCTGATAATCTACCAGTGGCAACAAAAATAGCGGATAGCGTGATTTGTTTGCCAATATATGCTGATTTGGAAGTGGAAGATGTGGAAAGAGTTGTAGATATAATAAAATTTCAGTAGAATGCAGAAAATGGGAACAGAAAATATTACTATGGAGAAAATATTAAAATTGATAGAAAGAATTGGAGCGGACAAAGGCGGTTACTGGAAAATAATCAATGAACAAAAATGAAACTCGGAATAATGCAACCCTATTTTTTGCCGTACATTGGTTATTTTCAATTAATCAATGCAGTGGATAAGTATGTTATTTACGACAATATCGAATATACAAAAAAAGGGTGGATTAACAGAAATAGAATGTTAATGAACGGTCAGGATTTTTTATTTTCATTGCCCCTAAAAAAAGATTCCGATTATAAATCAATTTGTGAAAGGGAATTGTCTGTCGATTACAACCCTAAAAAAATAATTGAACAAATAAAGTCGTCGTATCTGAAATCGCCTTATTTTAAGGAAATTATCCCGATTTTGGAGTCTATCTTTTACTGTAAAGAAATCAACCTTTTTCAATATATCTTACATTCTGTAAATGCAGTAAACAATTATTTAGGTATCAATACGGAAATTGTTATTTCTTCAACCATAAATATCGACCATCAATTAAGGTCGGAAGAAAAAGTTTTGGCAATTTGTAAATCATTGGGCGCCAATTCTTATTATAATGCCATAGGAGGGAAAGAATTGTATTCAAAAGAACGGTTTAGCATTTCGGGTATTGATTTGAAGTTTCTTTCAAGTGATTCCATTCAGTACAAACAGTTTGACAACGCTTTTGTTCCCTCGCTTTCGATTATCGACGTTTTGATGTTTAATTCAAAAGAAGAAGCAAGTATGTTATTGAAAAAATATACATTACAATGAACGACAAATCCTATAAAATAGAAACAATTACAGATAAGGATATAATTGAACAGGTTTTGTTATTGTTCGACGCCACTTTTCCTTGTCCGTTGAGCGAAAAAGTTGTAAATTTGAGGGATTATGCTCGGAAATTAGCCGAAAATGCCGTTGTAAATATTGTTTCATTAGAAAATAAAATCATCGGTTTCATCGCTTACTATTGTAACGATAAATTGACAAAGCAGGCATATTTGACTCAAATTGCAGTTGCTGAAGATTTTAGAGAATTGCGCATTGGAAGCGCTTTGTTGGAATTATGTATTGAAACTTCAAAACAAAATGGTATGGAAAAACTGATTTGTGAAGTAGATGATACCAATTTCGGCGCTCTAAAATTTTACGCAAAGCGTGGATTTGTATTTTTAAAAAAAGCAAGCGATTGCTCTCAGTATTTAGATAAAAAATTATAAGTTATGTATAAATGGGAAAAATTAGGATTAATTTTTAATCCGGCATTAGATGAAAACAGACCGGATTGGAGGTGGAACTTTGCACAGGGACAAAACGCGCTTATATTTGAAGATTTTGTCAGGGTTTATTTCTGCTCGCGCGAAAAGCCCAACGAATTGGGACAAACAGTAAGTAGAGTGGCTTTTGTCGATTTGGAGCGTAAAAACTTAAGAAATGTGATAAAGATCTCCCAAAAACCGGTACTGGAATTGGGCCTTACGGGAACTTTTGACGAATTTGGAACTTATCCGTTCTGCCCGATAAGGGTTAATGATTTGATATACGGATATTATGGCGGCGTAACCCGCTGCGAATCGGTTCCTTTTAATGCAGCTATCGGCATTGCAATAAGTGAAGACAACGGACTGACTTTTAATAAACTGGGAAATGGTCCCATATTGTCCTATTCGCTCGACGAGCCATTTGTGGTTTGTTCCCCGAAAGTAAGGTTTTTCCAAGGGCAATATTTTATGTTCTATTCTTCAGGTACACAATGGATTAAAACAGACGGACGCCCTGAAATATGCTATAAGTTAAGAATGGCAGTCTCCAAAGACGGCGTTCATTGGGAAAAATTGCACAAATACATTATTGCCGATAAATTGGGGTATGAAGAAGCCCAAGCCTGCGGCGATGTCATTTTTAAGAATGAAACCTATCATATGTTTTTCTGTTATCGAAGAAGTTTGGATTTCAGAAGAAACAAGGAAAACGCCTATAAAATCGGCTATGCTCATTCAAAAGATTTGATTAATTGGGAAAGGAATGATGATGCAGTTGGAATAAGTATTTCGGAAAATGAGCAGGATTTTGACAATGAAATGGTGGCTTATCCAAATGTATTTGAGTTAGATGGAAACATTTATATGTTATATCTGGGCAATGAAGTGGGAAAAATGGGGTTTGGTTTGGCAAAATTGAAAGGAGATTTGTAATGAAGTGGCAAAAATTAGGTATGATTTTTTCGGCGGAAAAACAAGGGCTATTGTACGCAAAATCTCCTCAAGCCGTTGTTTTCGATGATTTTGTTCGCATCTATTTTTCCACGTGCCAAGCAGATGGAAATAAACTGATAAGTTTCGTCAAATATGCCGATTATACACGGGATTTTTCTTCTATGTTAAGCATTTCACAACATACAGTCCTCGAAGATGGTAAATTAGGCTGCTATGACGAGCACGGCGTTTTCCCTTTTAGCCCACTGCAAACAGACGGCAGACTGTTGGCGTATATCAGCGGTTGGACGAGGCGCGTTTCTGTGTCGTGCGATTCAGGAATCGGTATCGCCGAATCTTTTGATAACGGAAACACATTTGTCCGTTTGGGAGATGGACCCGTATTATCGTCCTCTTTACACGAGCCTTTTTTGGTGATAGATGGATTTGTCAGAAAATTTGATAATCAATTTCATATATGGTACATATACGGTACGGATTGGCGTATTCAAAAAGATGGCATAGAACCCGAAAGAACTTATAAAATAACCCACGCCGTATCGGAAGACGGCATCAACTGGAGAAAAGAAGGCCGGCAAATTATCACGAATAAATTTGAAAGCGAATGTCAGGCATTGCCAACAGTATTGAAAATTGAAGATAAATATCATCTGTATTTTTGTTACAGGCATACATTTGATTTCAGAACCGATAAAGAAAAATCTTATCGTTTGGGTTATGCTTTTTCAGATGATTTATTGAACTGGGAACGCCGCGATGATTTGGCTGGAATTACAGTTTCTGAAAATGGTTGGGATTCGGAAATGATGTGTTATCCGAATATATTTCAAGTAGAAAACGAAACGTACCTTTTGTATAATGGCAATCATTTCGGAAAATCAGGATTTGGAATAGCAAAACTTGTAACCGGTTAGTATTAATACAATTAAATAAAAATATGAACAACGAAAGAGATTATAACGAAGAATTGAAAGACAACGAAGGTCGAAAATATAACTACAATTTCGATATTCAGGTTATGCATCCATATATGTTGCGTTCTATGGCTCCTTTTTTCCAAAAAGGTAGTTTATTGGAGTTGGGAAGTTCTATGGGGCTTTTTACGGAACGGTTTTTGCCATACTTTGAAGATATAACCTGCGTAGAGGCTTCCAAAGAGGCTGTTGATATTGCTAAGGCGAAATTAAAGGACAGTGTAAAAATTGTTCATTCCTTATTTGAAAACGTTAATTTGCCGAATCAATATGATAATATTGTAATGACACACGTTTTGGAACATCTGGACGACCCTGCTGCAGTTTTAAAACGAGTTCGTAATGAATGGCTTTCGGAACACGGACGCTTCTTTCTAATATGTCCTAATGCGAATGCTCCATCGCGACAAATTGCCGTAAAAATGGGCTTGATTTCTCATAATCAGGCTGTAACCGAAGCGGAAAGATTACACGGACATAAAGTTACCTATACATTAGACACTTTGGAACGAGACGCTAAAGCGGCAGGTTTAAAAATTATGTATAGAACAGGTATATTTTTTAAGGCATTGGCTAATTTTCAGTGGGATAGATTACTGGGAACGGACATCATATCCGAAGCCTATCTGGAAGGATGCTTTCAACTGGGGCAGAATTATCCCGATCTTTGTTCAAGTATTTTTTTAGTATGTGAAAAAGGGAAATAATATGGATCCCATTCTTACCGTATGTTTAATAACTTATAATCACGTCAACTATATTCGACAGGCCATTGACGGTGTGTTAATGCAAAAAGTTAATTTTAGTTGGAATTTGGTTATTGCCGACGATTTTTCTACAGATGGAACCAGAGAAATTCTCTTAGAATATAAGAAAAAATACCCTGATTTTATACATTTAATTTTGCAGGGAAAAAATGTAGGCGCTCGTCAAAATTGGATTGATTTACTCTCATATCCTTGTAGTAAATATATTGCTTATTTTGAAGGCGACGATTATTGGACAGACACATATAAACTGCAAAAGCAGGTCGATTTTTTGGAGAAGAATCCTGAATATTCGTTGTCCTTTTGTAGATTTCAAGTATTGAATGAGAAAACAGGGGAATTAGAAAATGATAAAAATGAATTATTATTTACTAATGAAACAGACCGAGTAGAATTTGATTTTGAAAGATTTTACTTAGGTTGGCACGTTGGAACCCAAACTTTGCTTTTTAAACGAGCGAATTTGAACTTACAAAGATTTTCTATGTATAAATTTGCAAGAGATATTCATCTGTTTACAGAACTGTTATTAAATGGGAAAGGGACTTGTTTGAATTTTTTTGGAGCAGTGTATCGTGTTCACGATGGAGGAATTTATAATGGAATAAATGAATTTAAAAGAGCCCAAATGGGATATTTATGTTATAAAGAAATATTCAAAAGCAATAAAAATATATATTATCTGAAATGCAAATTTCGAAATTTTGCTCAAAATTATATCTTGGAATTAAAAAACAATAATCAATATTTAGAAGCAATATTGTTAGAAGTTAAAATACTTCCCTATCAAAGTAAACGGAATATTTTAAAATTGTTAAAGCAAATAATTTATAACTTTTTGAAAGCAATTAAAATAAAAAATAAAAAGTTATCCAGCGAAATAATAAGAAATAAATGAAATAATATGATAAAAAAACTAATCAATATAATTCGACATTCATTGTATTATTCATCTAATATGGATAGCGTTGTTCGCAATATCTCTAAAAAAGAAATTAAAATTTTACATCTGCAAAACAGAAATTTTGCGTCAACAGAAATCGGAATTACTAACGAGGAATATTTCAATCATAATGTTATTGTTTCTCTTACCACTTATGGGAAACGTATTCATGATGTTTATTTGACTATAGAAAGTTTGATGCAACAAACCGTAAAGCCTAATAAAATTATTCTTTGGTTGGATAAGAATGAATTTACCATGGAAAATATTCCTCAAACATTGAAGAATTTAAAAAAACGTGGACTAACTATTGAGTTTTGCAAAAATATAAGGTCGTACAAAAAACTTGTTCCTGCATTAAGAAAATTCCCTAACGACATTATAATTACAATAGATGATGATGTGATTTATCAGTACGATTTGATTGAAACTTTATTATATTCATACAACCAAAACCCTGATTTAATTCATTTTTGCAGAGGACATCGTATGATATTAAAAAAAGATAATACGTTAGAAAAATACAATAATTGGAATTTGGTTGTAAATGATTGTAAAATTGACAAATTAAATTTTCCGACTGGAGTTGGCGGTGTTTTATATCCACCATATAGTTTGCATCCATATGTAACTGATGAAAATGTTTTTTTGACATTGGCACCTAATGCCGACGATGTGTGGTTTAAAGCAATGGCACTATTACAAGGAACACTATCGAAGAAGGTGTTTACTCATAGCTCTATAGGTGAAGATTATATTGATTTAGACGGAGAAATACAAAAAGAAACTGCTTTGAATACGGCAAATGTTATTGGAAATAAAAATGATGAACAAATAAAAGCAGTATTTTCTAAATATAATATTTTGCTATAAAAAAATTAGAAAAAAATAATGTGAGAAATAAAAAAAATATGAGTATGTAATGAAAAATTGGAATACAACAAAATAGCAAAAGAAAATATAGAAACTTAAAAATCTCTGTTGGAAAACAACGTGATATAGTAACATACCCCATACTATTAAAATTTAATAATCAAAAAATAATAATTACCTTTGTAAAAAAAAATGAGAAATCCATTTTTATTAAAAGGCTATATATCTGCCGAATACTTTTGCGATCGTAAAAAAGAGACGGCAGATCTTAATCGTTTAATTACGAACGACAACAATGTTGTACTCGTTTCTCCTCGCCGTATGGGCAAAACCGGTTTGATAGAACATTGCTTTCATCAAAAAGAAATTTCAAAGAATTATTATACTTTTTTTGTAGATATTTATGCCACAGGAAATTTGCAGGAATTTGTATATAAACTTGGTAAAGAAATTTTTGAAAGATTAAAACCGCAAGGCAAAAAGTTTGTGGAAAGTTTTTTTTCAATTATTACTTCGTTGCGTCCGGCTTTTAAGCTTGATGCAATAACAGGCGCTCCAGTTTTCGATATAGGTATTGGTGAAATTCGTTCAGCAGAAGTTACTTTAGAAGAAATTTTTAAATATCTCAACGCTTCTGACAAACCCTGTATTGTAGCCATTGATGAGTTTCAGCAAATTGCAAAATACCCTGAAAAAAATATCGAAGCGATTCTTCGCACCCATGTTCAGAAAACGCAAAAAACAACTTTCATCTTTTCGGGTAGCCAAAGGCATATTTTGCACAACATGTTCTTTTCGCCTTCTCAACCCTTTTATCAAAGTGCAATATTACAAACGCTTAACGCTATCGACAAAAATGAATATGTTAATTTTGCCGATAAACATTTGCGCAGAGCAGGAAAAAAAGTCGATATTTCTTTTATTCAACGCTGTTACAACTTATTTGAAGGACATACTTTTTATGTACAGGCGATTATGAATCAATTGTTTTCGGAACTTGATGAAAATGAAGATTGTAACGATAAAATTTTTGCCGAGGTAGTACATAACCGTATTTTCTCGTATGAAACCTTATTTTCAGAAATTTTGAATCTATTGCCCGAAAGGCAAAAAGAGGTATTGTACGCTGTGGCAAAAGAAGGCAAAGCACAAAATATCACTTCAGGTGAATTTATTAAAAAATATTCCCTTCATTCGACAGCCTCAACCCAAACTGCAGCAAGACAATTGCTTGAAAAAGAGATTTTCACAAGAAACGGAAATGTTTATTCGGTTTATGATCGTTTTTTTGGATTATGGTTGCAAAGTTATTATGGAACAGGTATGTACTGTTATCAAGGAAGTGAAAGAAAGTTATAATGTGTAAAACAAAAAAACAGATAAAAAATATTTTAGGTTTTTTCGCAATCATCCTTTTATGGACAATAAAAGGATATTTCAAAAGCGCCAATAAGCCATTTAAAAATGTACTGTTGCGTAATGGTTTTCATCCGTCAATAGTTAGTAATCCTTCTATTGTATTCAATAATTATAAATCTGTATTACCAACGAAATATATTTATTTCTATGCAAAAGTAGCAATAAAAATCATTTCGTTTTGCATCAAAAAAGGTTGTTGTCAAAATATGCAGGCATTGCTTCGCCATATCGGTCTGGCGCCGACCTATTCGTATGACCCTGTCATCATGCTTGGACGATTTGCTTATACGGAGATAAAGATTCCGGAAGCAACCTTACCTGAAGAAAAGATTTTGATATATTCCGTTATGATTGGCGATTATGACGAAATATTCGATCCTCTGTTTATATCCGATAATTGTGATTATGTTTTGTTTACCGATAACTTAAATATAAAAACCAAAATATGGAAAATTCATTTTATCCAACCGAATAAGGCGTATTCAAACAAATGGAATGTGCTATATTATAAAACATTGGCATATAAAGTTTTACCTAAGCAATACAAGTATAGTATTTTTGTAGATGCCAAAGTTTTTATTTGCGGAGATATCAGGCAAATGTTGAACTTTATCAATGATAGATGTAAACTTGTGATGATTAATCATGGCGCCAACCATACGGTTTTGGAAGAGATTGATGCTTGTGTAAAACAAAGAGCGCTAAATAGAGAAAAAGCGCTAATTCAATATAATGAATATAAATCAATGGGGTTTCCCGACAATTTAGGCTTAGTGGATACTTGCATTCTTGTCAGAGAGCACAACGACATAAGTGTTATTCAAACTATGGATATATGGTTTGTGGAATTTGACAAATACCCCCTGCGAGACCAACTAAGCATTATGTATTCTGTCTGGAAATCTAATGTAAATTACAAGATTGTTGATGGCAGTGTCTGGAATAACCAATTCACTGTAGTAAAAAGACATAAGAATGAAAACTAATGTTCATCACGCCGTCATTGCGATCCGCTTGCGGCGAAGCAATCTATGCTGTAAAGAGATTGCTTCGGGCTTCGCCCTCGCAATGACGAGGCGTCAAAGTTGAGTTGACATAACACTAATACTGATTTATACATTCAACTACAAGTTTTACCTCGTCCGTCTCCATCACCGGACTTATCGGCACGCTCAATATTTCATTATGAATCTGTTCCGTTATAGGAAGTGATAGCTGGTTTAATTCTTTATAACACTCCTGCTTATGAGGTGGAACCGGATAATGAATCAATGTTTGAATACCGTTTTCGGCCAAATAAGTTTGTAATTTATTCCGTTCTTTCGATCGTATTACATATACATACTGTACATGCGAATCTTTGTGTATTTCCTTTGTCGGCAGAATAATTTTTCCGTTTTTAATGTTTTCTGAATAATAGTCTGCTATTTTCCTTCTGATTGCGTTTTCAGCATCCAAATATTTTAATTTTACCGAAAGGAAAGCTGCCTGAATTTCATCCATCCGACTGTTTAATCCTTTATATTCAAACACGTATTTCTGTTTAGACCCATAGTTTTCTAAAGCCCGCACAACAGAAGCCAAATCTTCATCATTAGTCGTCACAACTCCTGAATCCCCTAAGGCGCCCAAGTTTTTGCCCGGATAAAAACTCGTTCCGGCGGCATCGCCAAGGCTTCCGGTCCGCTTAATAGGGGATTGCGGGTCAGGCCCGCAATGACAAGGGGTGGAACAATGATAATAGGCGCCAATGGCTTGTGCATTGTCTTCTATTATTTTCAGGTTGTATTTTTTGGCAATGGCTTCCAATTCCTCCGACCAGCAAACGCGACCGTAGAGATGGACAACCATGATGGCTTTGGTTCGCGGAGTTATCGCTTGTTCAACCAATGAAATATCTAAATTGTATGTCCGAATATCCGGTTCGACCAATACCGGTTTTAGCCGGTTATCTGTAATTGCCAGCAGGGAAGCAATAAATGTATTGGCAGGGACAATCACTTCATCACCTTCGCTCATCACTCCCAATTCGATATAGGCTTTCAATATCAAGCGTAAGGCATCTAAGCCGTTAGCACAGGTTACTACCTGATTAACACCTAAATATTCTCCTAATTGTTGTTCAAACAGTTGAACCCTTTCGCCTTGCAGGAACCAGCCGGAATCAATTACCTCAGCCGCAACACGCTTCAATTCATCCGCGTGAAGTGCATTCACCTTTTGTAAATCTAAAAATTTTATCATCAACAATATTTATTTTAACTTGCGCTTCAAAACCACCAAAACATGCGTTCCGTCACTTTGTATCGTATGGTAATAAGTATCCATAACGACAGGCAAATCAAGCGTATTATAATCTTGAATATACCGGCTATAATCCTCATTCATCTTATTTGCCCCCTGTTTGAAATTGTGATAATCCATATAATACATATCCTGCCATGTCATTTCCTTCAATCGTATATGAATAAGCCGCTTTATAACCGGATTACTTCTTGCTACAAGTTTGACGGAAGGGGTATAATCTATGGAATTTTTCAATTGAATGGTTACTTCGCTGGGTTCCGGGTATAATGTACCCAAATCCTGCAGTAATATTCCGATTCTGAAATTTGTATAACGCATTTGGTCTGCCAGAGCATTGCCATAAGAAAAAGCAAAAACAAAAAACGACCAACTTAGCGCCAAAGCAGCTATTTTAGCTATCTTACCATAATTGTATGCAATATAGATACCCAAAATGGCAAGCCATACGCCGAATCCGAATAATGCACGGGGCTCAAACAACGGTTGTTCCAGCACATAATAGACTCCATACGATAAAATGAAAGACAGGCAAATCACCAAAAAAGTAACTATCAAAGAGATCAACTTCTTTTGCGTTGAAATATGTATGGATTTAAATAAAAAGAAAATTACCACTAAACCAATAATAATTTTCCAAACAAGCCCTAAATCACTATTTAAGTAGTGTAAATAAATTTTTATATTTGTCAATATGCCGGGGATCAATTGATTTACCGGAAACATTTTGTTTGAAACATTCCATCCTTCAGCCGGAGGTTTCATAATAAACAATTTGAAAATAATCAACGACAAAGCGAAAGCTAATAATGATATACCTGCTAAAGAAAACGCCTCCTTATTCGTTTTTTGCCGTTTATTCCAATACTGAAAACAAAACATTATGGCTATCATCAAATAAATACCCGAAGCTGCCTGATAGGTCATATACATGATTAGCAGAGAAATGATGGAAATAAACACAAAGGCTTTTTTACGACCGATAAACAAAAACGGAAATATACTGATAAATAAGGACAATGCCATATAAGGCGCATCATATTTGTAAGACAAACATTCCAAGAAATAAGGTGAAAGCCCCAACGGAATACTGGCAAGTAAAGTAACTACAGTTATTTTTTTATCACACAAAACATATACCAACATAACGCTGCTGACAGCCAAAATCAAGGCAGCCATCAATTGCGTTACCGGAGATATATCCGTCATTCTGAAATTAGCATGAACAAATATAGAAAGAAATTCAGGTACATACCGGCTATAATTATGCCAGCCCCGAGATCCGACTACTGTTCTCAATATATCATCCTCGTATAAATAATTGGCTCGAATAATAGTCAGAATACCCAGCGCATAAACGACAAACATCCATAAAACAGGTTTTAAAAAAATGCGAAAATCTATTCCCGACAAACTTTCTTTGATTCCCTCTTTTGTGGAAGACACTAATCGTCTGCCGGAATCGGTCTGTATGCAATAATTGAGAAAAATGAGCAAACAGATTCCCCCCATTGCGTATGAAAACAGGGATGCAATCCAAGCCGAATGGTACATAAACTCCCTATGCAACTTTTGCTCCATAAAATTCACAATCCCCACTCGCACTTGAGGAAATAAAACGGCCAAGCAGAGTATCAATCCAATGATTGACAGTATCAAAATAATTCTTCTTTGCGTTTCTTTTTTCATATGTACATAATTTGTTTTTAAAGGTCATATGGAACTCGCATGTTCATTTTCTTGAATGTATAAAGTACATGCTCGTTTCATAATTGCTTAATTATTTCTAATGCTTCAAAATCACTAAAACATGCGTCCCGTCACTCTTTATCGTATGATAATAAGCATCCAAAACAACAGGCAAATCAAGTGTATTAAAATCAAGAATATATTGATTATAATCCTCATTCATTTTATTTGCCGTCTGTCCGAAATTGAAATGGTTCATAAAATAGATATACTGCCATGACTTTTCTTTCATTTGTACACGAAGCCTTTTAATAATAGGATAATGTTCAGCGATAAGTCTGACAGATGGAGTATAATCTATTGAATTTTCCAACTGGATGGAAACTTTTTTGTCTTCCGGATACAATGTACTTAAATCATGCAGCAATAAACCTATTCTAAAATCCATATAACGTTTTTGATCAGCCAAAGCATTGCCATACGAAAAAGCAAAAACAAAAAAAGACCAGCACAGCGCCAAAGCAGCTATTTTAGCTATCCTGTTATAATTGATTGTAACATAAACGCACAGAATTGCAAGCCAAACTCCAAAACCGTACATTGCCCGAAGATCGAACAAAGGTTGTCTCAGCATATAAAATATTCCATACGATAAAATAAAAGATAGGCAAACAATAAAAAAAGAAAGTATCAAAGAAATGAATTTCTTCTGTGATGAAGTATGTACGGATTTGACTAAAAAGAAAAATACCACTAAGACAATACAAAATTTCCAAACAAGACCCAAATCAGTGTTTATGTATAGTATATACGTTTTTATATTTGTCAATACGCCGGAAATCAATTGATTGGCCGGGTGCATATTGGTAGATACATAACTGTCAATCGGCGGTTTCATAATAAAAACCTTGAAAATAATCAGCCCCAGGGCGAAAGCAAACAATGCTATGCCTGCAATAGACAATACCTCCCTATCCGTCTTTTTCCGGGTATTCCAATCCTGAAAGCAAAGCGCAAGGACTATCATCAAATAGATACCGGAAGCTGCCTGATAAGTCATATACATAATCAGCAGAGAAATCACGGACAAAAACAAAAAGGCTTTTTTTCGACTGATAAATAAAAATGGAACAATACTTGCAAGCACCGACAACGCCATATAAGGCGCATCAAATTTGAAAGAAAAACATTCTAAGAAATAAGGTGAAAGCCCCAACGGAATACTTGCAAGCAAGGAAACTACCGTTAATTTTTTATTATTTAGGACATATACTAATAACACGCTGCTAACAGCCATAATCAAAGCAGCTAATAATTGCGGCAATGGAGATATATCCGTCAATCTAAGATTGGCATGAATAAGGATAGATGAAATTTCAGCAACATATCTGCTAAAAAATTCCCACCTCCGGTGACCAACAACCGAACGCAGTATATCATCCTCGTATAAAAAGTTAGCGCGAATAATGGTTAAAATACCCAGCGAATAAACGACAAACATCCATAAAACAGGTTTACGGAAAGAGCGGAAATCTATCTCCGACCAACAATACTTGATTTCTTCCCTGGCTGAAGACATTAATTTCCTCCCTGAATGGGTTTGTACGCTATAATTGATAAAAATAAGCAAACAGATTCCTCCCATAGCTAAGGAAAACAGGGATGCAATCCATGCTCGACGGGACATAAGTTCCCCGTGCACTATTTTTTGTTCTACAAAATTCACAATTCCCTCTCTCACTTGAGGAAATAAAACAACAATACAAAATATCAAACCAATGATTGATAATAATAATACAATTTTTCTCTGCGTGACTTTTTTCTTAGCCATGATTTTCTATTATTTCTCTAATTTTCTAATGTTTCAAAACTACTAAAACATGCTCTCCGTCACTTTTTATCGTATGATAATAGGTATCCAAAACGACAGGCAAATCCAGCGTATCATAATCAAGCGTATCCTCCGTATATTTTTGATTTTGCATCTGTCCAAAATTGAAATAGTCCATAAAATATATATACTGCCATGTCTTTTCATACATTTTTACACGAAGCCATGCAGTTACGGGATACTTTTCAGCTAATAGTTTTACAGAAGGCGTATAATCAATTGTTTTATCAAACTGAATAGATACTTTGTTTTCTTCCGGAAATAATGTACTTAAATCATGCATTAATAAACCTACTCTGAAATTTGTATAACGCATTTGATCAGCAAGAGCATTACCGTAAGAAAAAGCAAAAACAAAAAAGGACCAGCACAGCGCCAAAGCAGCAATTTTCGCTATCTTGCTATAATTGTATGTAATATAGACGCATAGAATTGCAAGCCATACTCCGAATCCGTAAGTCAGACGTAGAGCTAATACTTGATGTTTCAGCATATAATAAATTCCGTACGATAAAAGAAAAGAAAGACAAATAACAAAAAAAGAAAGCATCAAAGCAATCAACTTCTTTTGTGATGAAACTTGTACGGATTTGAACAGAAAGAAAATTACCACCAAGGCAATACAAATTATCCAAACAAGAGATAAAACACTGATTATGAAATGTATGTAAATTTTAATATTTAACAATAAGCCTGGTATCAATTGGTTAATAGGGAGCATTTCGGAAGAAACATATATTTTAACCGGGGGTTTCATAATAAAAAATTTAAAAATTAGCATTACTAAAACATAAGCAAATAGCGATGTTCCTGCAAAAGAGAGTATCTCCTTATTCGTTTTTCTCTGAGTATTCCAATCCTGAAAACAAAGTATAAGAACTATCATTAAATAGACGCCGGAAGCTGCCTGATAGGTCATAAACATTATCAACAAAGAAATGACGGAAAAAAACAAGAAAGCTCTTTTTCGGTTCATAAATATAAACGGGAATATACTGGCTAATACAGATAACGCCATATAGGGCGCGTCATATTTGTAGGACAAACACTCTAAAAAAAAGGGGGAAAGTCCAAGCGGAATGCTGGCAAGTAAAGAAATTACAGTTATTTTTTTATTACATAAAATATATACTAATAACACGCTGCTAACAGCCAGCATCAAGGCTGCTAACAATTGTGGCAATGGAGATATATCCGTCAATTTGAAGTTAGCATGAATAAATATCGACAGAATTTCAGCAACATATCTGTTAAAGTAATTAAATCCACGGGTACCGAGTACCGCACGAAAAAAATCGTCATCGTAATAAAAATTGGCTCGTATAATAGTTAAAATACCCAAAGAATAAACGACAAACATCCATAGGGAGGGCTTGATGAAAGAGCGAAAATCTATTTCCGACAAACAAACTTTGACTTCTTCTTTTGTACTTGATACCAATTTCCTGCCTGAATTTGTCTGTATGCAATAATTAATGAAAATGAGGAAACAGATTCCTCCGATAGCAAATGAAGATATTACGGCAACCCATGCAGAAGGGGAATATAATTTCCTGTGCATCATTTGTTCCAAAAAACTCACAATCCCCACTCGCACTTGAGGAAATAAAAGGGTGATACAGAGTATCAATCCAATGATTGACAGTATCAAAACAATTTTTCGTATGGTTTCTTTTTTACTAAACATGATATTATCTATTATTAGGGACATAAATTGTAAACAAATCATTTTCCCAAACTATCCTGTAATTATTGTCTCTGAGAAAGGCTTCAAAATATTCGATGCGTTTAGGATCGTACAAGTAGGAATAAGACTTTACATTTTTTTCAGCGGCATCTGGAACTGTCCAATTTCCTCCTATCGGCTGAGATTTTTGTCTCAAAACAACCGGTAAAGGAATAGTTGCAACCGCCCGGTCTAATTGTTTCTTGAAACTTGCGGCAGGATAGCTCCAAACCCAGGAAACCCCCATATAGGGTTTCGTTTCTGTCAAATATTGAACCATCGGTAAGGATTCGAAAGCCAATAAATAATCGTCTTTTTTGACGTATTTACTCAAAGCGGACAATAACTCATCCATTGCTTCCGCCTTATCTTTGGACGTAAACACGGTGAATTTGCCATTATCGGCTCTGTAACGTTTTTCCAAACGGCTTCCGTTATCAAAATACGCTTTGTGCGAAACATTTACCAAACAGAAAATAACATATAAAATAAAAAACAACCGGGCAAAAGTACGATAGCTATAATTCGTCTTATTTTTAATTTGATAATCAACAAACCGATAAACGTGGATGGCCGATACAAAAGTCCCCAACCAAATGCAACTTTTCCCCATATCTATTATACCCAATCCGCTACCAAACGGAAGCAAGAACAGTACCAATAAGGAAGCGATATTGAGTAACATAACCGGTTTATTATGCCTATCTACAACCGTAGAAATCAACAATGGAAACAATATCAAGGCATAATATTTTTCATTATTTAAATTGAAAACAATAATAAACACAAACAGTACTGCCGAATAGAAAACGAACGACAGGATTCTAAACCACTTGTTTTTGAATAAATTATAAATAAACAAGCAGATTCCGGTTGTAAATACTAAAACCGAAAGATTACCGTAAACCACCCAATAAGCCGCTATATTCGCCTCTATCTGATGCACCAAACTATGCGTGCTGCTATTTTCTCCCGCTAAGCTAAACAAATTATTTGCAATGGATTGACGGAAAATTTCAAAATGTCCGCATAATAACATGATGATTACAATAAGCAAGATACCGGAAATTAGCCCTCCAATACTATACAAAATATTTTTCCACAACCGGATCTTATTTTTCTCATAAAAATAATCGACAAATAACAGCAAACCCAAGCCAATCATCGTAACATTGGGTATTCTTGTGAAAATATCGACTCCAACAAAAAAAGCGCCCCAAAACACAGGCCAATAACTTTTTTCAGCATTCAGCCCTTTCAAAATAAAATAAACAGAAACGGCAACCAACAAAGCGGTTAGTTGATTGTGGTGGAAAACCGTTATTCCAAAAAAAGATAAAACTACAAAAAGCGCTGCATGCAATATTAGTTTAGGCTGCATGTATTTCTTTACAGTTAAAGTAGTAACATACACAATCAGTAAGTAAACAATAATGGCCAAAACCCTGAATGATAAAATACCTCCGAAACCAAATAAAAAATTCCACACGCCCCCCACCAACGAAGACAAATAATATAAAAAATTGTATTCTACCGTTTCCGGCGCATGAAAAATCTGTTGGTAAAAAGTCAAAACAAATCCCTCGTCCGTTAATTCGAATCCTTGTAATGCTAAAATAAACATATAAACAAAGAGGATTCCAAAAGTTAATAACAGGTATTTTTTCATTTCCTTCCTTTCAATTCTTTTTGAGCTATTTGCATTGCTTTCATAGCCCGTTCGATATGTTTTTGTTTCCCTTGATTGAAATTCTCCGGCAATATCTTATAATAAATATTTTCTTCATCTGTGTTAATAACTTCCGGGCTGAATGATTTTACATAACGGTGCGTATTATTATCCCTGCGGGCATCGGTATATTCTATCTTCTTCCCCAGAAACTCGAAACCAATTTCACTACTGATGATATTTCCCAGCACGGAAGCGCCTAAAACCGCTTCGGGAGAAAAAATCCAGCTTCCCTGCGTAAAAGTATCTTCAGTGATATTGTATATCCGGGCAAGTCCTTGCGGATTGCCTATCGAAAAAAGAAAATAATAATCCAATCCTTTTGCTTCGCGTAATTTATAATTCCGTATCCATTGCTTTTGCTGCTCAATATCGGAAGAAGTCTCGTGGATATATCTGCTTAAACGGGGATCCGTACGCAATGATACGATAAACTCCGCATCTTCTTCATTCACTAAACGAACTTGCAAACCGTAGCGTTCCAAAGTAAAATTCTCCGGTAGTTTTTCCATGATTATACTGAAATATCTATTGTTCTCCCGCCATCTACTATCAACTGTTGTCCGGTAATCCAACGAGAATCTTCACTCAACAGAAATTTTACTGCGCCGGCAACATCCGAAGGTTTTCCGGGTCCCAACAGATATGCAGCTTCTGCTATTTGTTCTGTCATCGCCGTACGAATGCCGCCCGGCAACACGGAATTAACCCGCACAGCAGGCGCCAGTTCGACAGCCAGACAACGCATCAATCCATCAACCGCAGCTTTTGAGGCAGCGTAAGCGCTAAACGCTTTCACTCCGAATTTACTGCTGATACTGGATATAAAAATTATACTTTTTAATTCGCCGGAATTTACTTTTTTCTTTAGCAATACCTTGGAAATTAATGCCGGAGCGATCGCATGGATATCAAACGACAAGCGAAACCACTCTGCTGTCGCCATTTTCAACGGTCGCATTTTCATATAGCCTGCCGAATGAACAAAGCCGCTAATCACACAATCGTTCTGAAGTAAAAATTCTTCCAAATTGTTTTCCAAAGCGTCAATCATTGTCAGATCATATTCCCAGATCAAATGTTCCCGCTTCGGATTACAAGCTTTCAGCGTTTGTTGAAGCCGCTCTGTATCACGACCATGGATAACAATCGAATATTGCTCCGAAAGTTGGATGGCGATTTCGCGTCCGATTCCGGAGGATGCGCCGGTAATAAGTATATATGACTTTTTCTCCATTTTTTCAATTATACTACGTCATTGCGAGGGCGTAGCCCGAAACTCTACCTGCGTCATTGCGAGGGCGTAGCCCGAAACTCTACCTGCGTCATTGCGAGGGCGTAGCCCGAAGCAATCTTATTCTGGATTGCTTCACTGCTACGCAGTTCGCAATGACGGTGCGACAGATTCGTCATTGCTTCGCCGCAAGCGGCTCGCAATGACGGCGTGATATTATTTCCCTTTTTTCCTTTCAATTAATTCTTTAACTCCCCCAATGGTTTCCGCCTCTCTTAATTCCATTGCAGAAACCGTTACGCCATACTCCTCATCAGCCAAAGCAATTATCGACAATTGAGCAAGCGAATCCCATGCGTCAAAATCTACCAATTTATCATCGGGATGTACATAATCTTCTTCAAAAATTTCTGCTAATTGTTCAAGAAATTTATCCATAATTTAATAATATATTATCTGATTAAAAGCTAATTTTCCCAATGACTGCGTGATAGCCGCCCACGTCAATCCGACGCCAAATCCGGCAAAACATACTTCATACATATTGGTAGTAGCTTCCTGTCCCAAATTAAACCCGATAGCAACAGGGATAGTAGCGCCACTCGAATTACCAAAATTCTCAACAATGTTTGCAGGCATTTTTTCCCGGGGAACTCCTATTTTGTCTGCTAATTTTTGAAGCATAAATTTATTCGGTTGATGAAAGAAATAATAATCAATCTCTTCCGGCTTTTTTCCGGAAATAGTCAAAAGTTCGTCGATCATCGGGGGAACTTCCGTTTGAACAAAATTAAAAACTTCATCGCCTTTCATCACTAAATTTTCCAAACTTCTGAAATTCCCGTTTTCATCTTCTTTCATTTCAGCAGTTTCCGGCGAACAAGGAAGTTTAAATCCTCCTGCGGGTATTTGCAGGGCATTGGCTCCTTTTCCGTTCATATTGACAATCGCTTGTATGGTAGTCGGCTCCGGACTCCGTTCAACAATCGTTATTGATGCGGCATCTCCAATCAACGGATTACTGTTTCTGTCCCGCTTGCTCACCTTGCGGCTTAGCACATCGGCATTCAACAACACCACTTTTTGAATAGCCGGTTGGTCAAGAAGCATATATGCCTGTATCAAACCAATGATAAATCCAGCGCATCCTTGATTGATGTCCAGACATAAAACATCGGCGCCCAACCCTAATTTTCCTTGAATAATATTACTGGTCGGCGGCATGAAATATTCCGGCGATTGAGTTACCAGCAGCAAAGCGCTGATGTCTTCCCTTTTCAGTAAATTATTATCCAACAAATAATTAATACCATGTACACACAAATCCGAAACATTCGTTCCCTCTTCGACAATGCGATGTTTATTATAACCCATTGCCAATTTCAGTTTCAAGGATTTTGCCGGAGAAAAATTATAGTTATCCATTTCCTCCTCAAATGCAATTTCCCGTTGAGGAAGAACAGTCAATATCCCGTTGATGCGTTTGTTATGATATGTAAAATGAAGCCCCATTTATTGTACTCCCTTTTTCTTTAATAAATTTTCTATTTTTTCGACAGACGCAAAATTTTCGGGCAATACGTCTGTGCCGTCGATCGAAATTCCGAATGTTTCATCCAAGGTATTGACAAGCGTTATTATGTCGAATGAGTCAAGCATTCCGGCTTGAATAAAATCCGTTTCCTCATTAAAATCAAATTCAGGACGAACTTCTGTGAGAATTTTTATTATTTGTTTTCGTATCATTTTATTTATTTTTCCCTAATTTCAAACTTTGTTATGAGTAATGTCCCATTCCGAAAAGACAGGCATTGCTTCTGATCTTTTTTTTCAATTTTCCCTATTTCCGTCAATGGCGTTTTACTGATTATTTCCGCTCTCCAAATAATATGAAAAACATCCTGTTCTTCGATAAACGCTCCATGATAAGGCATGGAAACGCCACGAATCAATTTGTAGGCATCATTTACGCTGCCATCCGTATTTATTTTGCATTGAGCCGGTTTAAGTTTTCCATAATAGCTTCCTTCACTTTTATCCTGCTCTATTCCCTTGTAACCATTCATAACCATCTCTACCGCTTCACACATCACCGTCTGATACATTTTTGCCCAAACGAGTTGCAAATCCGACACATACATTTGATCTGCCAACTCTATTCTTTTTTGAAGAACGATATTACCGGTGTCCGCCGTTTCATCCATAAAGTGAACGGTTATTCCCGTTTCTTTTTCACCATTGATAATCGGCCAGTGTTGAGGCGCCATTCCCCTGTAATAAGGTAATAATGAAGGATGTAAATTCAAACAACCTTTGCGGGGGATTTCAAGAATATCTTTTTTTAATAACTTTTCAAAATGTGCGGTTATTAATAAATCAGGCTTTATTTTCTCTATCCGGTCAATCACAGTTTGAGAATTTACATCTTTTTCCCTGATATATTCAATTCCATTGGCAATAGCCGTATTCTCAAGTCGCAAATGTTTATTATTATCATATAACGGGCTCACAACAAGCGGAATATTATATTTCGCTTTTAGTAGAGAGGAAAGCACAATATTGCTAAAAGAATCCTCCCCCATAAAAACAATTGTTGCTTCTTTACCCATTAATTTCCTTACTTAATTTCAACCGGTCAATTTTCCCATTGGCGCTCAGCGGCATTTCGTCCAAACGGTGGTATTTTGTCGGTAACATATATTTAGGTACAAACTGCATCATCCGCTTGCGAAATTCCCCTAAATTCAAATCGGATTCTGCTTGATAGAACATCACTATTTCTTTCTGTACATGATTATATACAACGCAGACCGTTTTCACAAGTCCCGTTCCCAATACGGCATTTTCAATTTCTCCCAATTCGATCCGGTATCCATTATGCTTTATCTGAAAATCTTTTCGCCCGACATAGATGATTTCATCCCGTTCATTCCGGTAAACCAAATCGCCGGTTCTGTAAATGATTTCTGGATAATGCGGATTCAATGGATTTTGAACGAAAACTTTTGCCGTCTTTTCCGGATCGTTGTAATATCCCATTGCCAAAGAAGAACCTCTCACGCATAATTCACCTTGTTCATTGGTTTCTGCCAACCGGTCGCCGGCGGTAAGAATCAAAACTCCGCTGTTTCTGCACGGTTTTCCGATAGGCAAAGGTTCATCATCCGTAAATTCCCTGTCCACGATATAGAATGTACAATCGACCGTAATTTCGGTAGGCCCGTATAAATTGGCATACAAACAATCGGGCAAATGCTTGCGCCAGTAATTGAGGTGCTTATTGGGCATTACTTCCCCTGCAAAAAGAACTTTCTTGAGGTATTCAGGTTTCTTTTGTTCCAACAAGTTGTAATTCGCAACATTAATCAACACGAAAGGCACCCAGAAAACAAAGTTCACTTTCTTTTGATTGAGCAAATCCATCAATTTTGCAGGAAATGCATAATATTCATCGGGAACTATTACCAATTCGGCGCCGGTAGCAAACATCAGGTACAAGTCCAGCGTAGAATTGTCAAAATAAAATGGCGCTTGATTAGCAATTATTGTATTTTCATCTATTTCAAAGGTTTGAATTGCCCAATCGATATAATCAATCACTCCACGATGAGAAATAACCACTCCTTTGGGAGTTCCGGTAGAACCAGAAGTGAAAATTGAATAGACAGGGTCGGTGTCAATCACCTGCTTCGTCATTGCGAACGGAGCGAAGCAATCCGGATCACCGCTTTTCATTAGATTGCTTCGGGCTTCGCCCTCGCAATGACGTGCAGAAGTTCCATTTGAAACAGTCTTATAATTCTCGAAATCTTCTATACAAATAATTTCCCCCTCATAAACCGATTTTAGTTTTTCATAATTTACTTGATTCGTTAATACAACTTTCGACTGCAAAGACTCAAATATACTCTTTATCCGGCTGTCCGGCGATTTGATATCAATAGGCACATAAAAATTCCCCGAATAATTGATTGCAGCAAAACTTACAACCATTTCGCATCCTTTATTCATAAAAACGGGAACCGGATGATTCTGTATGTGGTGTTCCAAAATATTTCCTGCAATACATAATGCTTGATGTTGAAGCTGTTGAAAAGTCAATGTATATTGCAAATCATCAACGGCAATTTTATCGGGATAGCGCATCGCCGTCAAATCAAGATATTGGGTAACGTTTACTTGCATTGTATTTTAGATTTGTAAACTAAAAAATCCTCATAATTCCGGATATAATCGTTTGCATCATATTTATGGGAAGCCAATACCAAACAAATAGCTCCGGACGAAAAATTACTCAAATCCCTCCAGACTCCCGAAATCACATGTAAACCGTAATAAGGGCGGTTCAAAGAAACCGTTTTTCTATTGCGTCCGTCATCAAGCGTAATATCAAAACTACCGCTCACGGCAACAATCAACTGTTGCAATTCCTTATGGGCATGACCGCCTCTACTTTCTCCACCAGGGACATCGTACAAATAATACACCCTGTTTACGTCAAACGGTATATCCACCGAATTGTTTAAAGCGGTAATATTCCCTGCCCTGTTATGTATTTTAGGCAAAGTCAATACATTACAGTTAAAAACGGTAGAATCAAGCATAGCTATTTTTCAGCTTAAGATAAGTATCAAAATCATGGATATAGTCATTTGCATCATAAAATGTGGAAGCTAAAACCATAGCAACCGCATTGGTAGAAAAATTCAACATAGTTCGCCAAACCATTTTTGGAACATAAAGCCCCATAAAGGAACGATTTAACGGAAAGCGAGTTTCTGTAATTCCATCATGTAAAACCACATCGAAACTGCCTGAGAGCGCTACTATAATCTCTTCCTGTTCTTTGAAGGCATGTCCCCCTCGTATTTCACCTCCGGGTACATCATAGATCCAATATACCCGCTTGAAATCGAAATCAATATCTTTCCCTTTTTCAATAAACGAGAGATTCCCTCGCTCATCAAATATTTTCGGCAATTGAATCAGTTTTACTTCGTTCATAATTGAGGGTTATTTGAACTTACTCCTTCCGTACTGCTTTTCATAAACAAGATTCTTAGGGTTCGCATGATAATCAAAAAATCTTGCCAAAGCGAATAATTATTAATATAAATCAAATCATAGCGCAATTTATTCTCTACGCTGGTATTGTACTTTCCTTCAATCTGGGCCAAACCGGTTAAACCGGCTTTTACTGCAGAACGATAATGATATTCGGGGATTTCACGTTCAAATTGCTCTACAAAAAACGGACGTTCAGGTCTCGGGCCGACAAAACTCATATCGCCTTTGAGAATATTAATCAACTGAGGTACTTCGTCCATCCGGATTAAACGCAAGAATTTCCCGACTTTTGTAATCCTCGGATCATCCTCGCCTGCCAATACCGGTCCGGATAATTTCTCTGCATCGGGAATCATTGTTCTGAATTTCAACATCCTAAAAGGCCTGTTATCCTTCGTTAATCGTTCCTGAGAAAAGAAGACAGGCCCTCCGTCCAATTTAACAAACAAAGCGGCAACAAGCGCAAACGGAAACGCAATAATCAAAGTAATACAAGACAATACAATATCCAAAACGCGTTTAATAAATTCTTCTTCCGGGGAAAGTTCAATATAATTTATCCGGCAGGTAGGAATATCATCCAACTTGTTAGGTATAGCGCTCATAATACTCAAATCAAAATACTCAGGTATAAAAAATACTTCTTTTTTATGAGTTATCGAAAAAGATAAAATTTTTCTTCGTATTCTCTGAGGAATATCAGTGGCCATAAATACTTCATCAACCGATTTTATTATCGCTTCAAAATCGGTTGAAACATCATAATCATCACATTTATTTTCAATTATGTACTGTCTATGATATTTATTCGTGATGGCTTCCGACAATTTGGAATCTTTATCCCCGATAATGGTTATTTTCTTAATTCCATGAACTTTTCTACTTATAAACAAAATGATTACCCGCCAAAAAGACAGAAATACAAAATAAAAAACAGCAGACAAAAGAATAACGCTTCGGGGAAGAGCCAATGCTGCGCCTCGAATGAAGAAACCTATCCCCATAATACTTAGCGTCAATAATACGGAAATTAGAAAAACCGTATAAATAACTTCATTGGCATTCTGATGACTAATACCATACAATCCAAAAATATACATCAAAATAATGTATATTATTCCTATAAAGGGCATTACTAATAAAAAGGCCTCAAAATTCCTCTGAAAGTTTTCAAGCAGGTCTAATTGAGACAATAATAAATAGGAAAGGAATATACTTCCATATACAATCAACAAATCTATAATTATGTAGAATAATCGTCTCACTTTAAGTAAAAAATAAATAGAAAAAGTTTATAAATTCATGTTTAGAGCACAAATTTATAAACTTTTTCCAACTTATCAAATAGGACTTCTATCTTTTTTCAATCATCATTACAACACGATTCCATTCGTTTACCCCGAAAGGCTGTTCCTTATCGCCTTTCCACTCCGTTGAGATGCGATTATCATTGATACCTTGTTTTATTATTTCGGCCTTTACCGCATCGACGCGTTTTTTACTCAAATTAAAATTATAGGGCGGATTACCTGTCTGTCTATCCGCATAACCAACCAATAAGATTTTAGCATTCGGATTATTCTTCAAATAATCGACAGCATCTAAGATTTTGCTATATTCAAATTTTTCAATGACGTATGAATCCAAAGCAAAACGAACATAACCGGGTAACGCTTTTGCCGCTTCTTCTTTTTGAATAATCGTTACCGGCTTTTGGTCGCAGCAATCTTTCAGTTTATCCAATAATCGTTGCTGACGTTCCAGAATATCCTGATGATTGTCAATCAAACTGCGGTTCTCATTTACTCTGTTATTCAAACGATCCAACTCGTCAATCGTCATTGATTCGAAAGATGATACATTCCTGTTGAACGTATATTGTATGCCTAATCCAACATTCGTGTACATATCGATCATGGCCGTGCCTTTATAACCGTCAAATTCCGGATCGGTAATATAAGAAGCCGCCTGAAGATAAACAGCCCAATTTTTATTTATATTGAAATTACTGCGTAAACCGATGCGTCCCGCTATCGACCAAAAATTGGGATTAGAATATCCGTTATCAAAAGCAAAATTAGGACCGACTCCTGCAAAGCCAACAAGTTCAAACCAACCGTTATCTACCGCATATCCGCGGAAAAGATTAGTAATATTAGCCATCACATTTAGTGTAGGAGTAACAAAATTAAAGTCTTGATAAAAACCCAATCTTGAACCATTTTGTCCCTTAGCTTGAGGATATTTTGGATTCCAAGTTCCTCCACTTTGTGCTGTAGTATATTTAGGAATAGGATTCCCATTTGCATCTAAAAAAAAGGAACCTCCCATTGGAAATCCAGTTGAAAAAAACGGAGCGCCTGTTCCATAGATGTGGCCGCTAGGAGTAGTATAATATCCTGTTTCATAAGGTGCGCCTACGTCATTGAAACCGCGAAGACCTCCACCTAAAATATTTAGGCCAATACCAAAATTAGGATTAAACCATTTTCCAACAGAAAACTCACCCCCCAATCTTATTCTTTTCAGCGGGGATACATATTGATCTTGTTCCCCAAACATAATATCACCACTCGCACCGAGAGATACAAACCAATTATCACGATGCGTTTTTCTAAGCGCTACCGCGGATAAATCGTTTTCTACTCTTTGAGATCCTTGAGGCTCTACTTGATAATCATCTTGTGCTAAAACAGGGAATGTAAAGGTTAATAAACCCAACACAAATAATAAGTTAATTACTCTTTTCATATTTTTTTTAATTAAATTTATTTTAATATTTATTATTCTGCCTTAGAATCATAGCCATAGCCATAACCATAGCCGTAACCATATCCGTAACCATAACCATATCCGTAACCATATCCGTAACCATATCCGCTCCGTTTCCCTTCATTAAATCCGTTCAATACGAGATTCAAATTATTCAACCGCTTTTCCTTATAAATATTATTTACCAATGATATTGCAGACTTAGGAGTAAGACTGCCTCTCATCACATACAGAGAAACATCGGAAATCCTGTTCAATAGAAAAGCGTCGGAAACGCTACCTACCGGCGAACTATCAATAATAATATATTCATATTTTTGACGAAGCTCAGCGAATAGCTCATCCAATAGATTTTCCATTAACAACTCGTTCGGATTAGGAGGAATAGACCCCGATAATAATACATCTAAATTAGTATTATTTACATTTTTTGTTATTACTTTATCAATATCCGATTCTTCTCCCAACAAATAAGATACCAACCCTTTTTTATTTTGTAGTCCAAGATAAGAACTCATTTTAGGACGACGCACATCCAATCCCACCAACAGCGTTTTGTATTTTAATGCAAATGTCATGGCCAAATTCATAGCGACAAATGTTTTCCCTTCTCCACTGATTGTGGAAGTTATCAATATTGATTTCTTATCAGAGCCGAATATAAACTGCAGATTGGTTCGCAACAATCGAAAACGTTCTACAATTGGATTGGTCGTATTGGATGTCACCACGACATTATCTTTTATTTTCTTTATAAAAGGCAAGGATATAATGATCGGCACGTCGGAGTAACGGTTGATTTCGTTTTCCTGCGACAATTTGAAATTCAACATTTCTCTGATAACAATAACTATAAAGGGAAAAATAAGACCTGCTACCAAGCACATCAAATAAATCATGGACCGGTTAGGAGATACAGGGCCGGAAGATAAAGGGTCTTCCAAAACGATTGCGCTCGGCGCCGTGACTGCCAAACTAAGATCAACTTCTTCACTTCTGTTAAGTAAAGCTGTATATAAACCTTCTTTTATTTTTTGCATTCGTTCCATATTTGCCAATTCCCGCTCTTGACGCGGAATATCTTCCATATCTGCTTCAGCTTGTGCATTTTTACGGGAAGCTTCCTCCGTCTGCTTATTTAAAGTAAGCATTGTCCCTTCTATATTTGTACGGAGAATTGTTTTAAGATTAGCTAATTGAACATCCGCCCGTGCTATAATTGGCGCATCAAAAGTTACTAAATCCAATAATCGATTGCGTTCTATAACCAAAGTATTGTATTGTTGAATGAGTCCGGACAAGGAACCATCTACTGTTCCGATAGGAGGGATTAGCTGTGCATTACCTTTATTTATTTCTTGAGACAAATATTTTAACATCAGTTTCTGAGATTCAAGTTGAACCATTTGATTCACAGCAGCTTGGCTCTGACCTAAAATCCATCCGGAAGAAGAGGAAATATTAATCATAGAATTATCTCTTTTATAATCTTCTATATCTATTTCCGCTTGTCGTAATTGATCTCCCAATGATGCCGCACGTTCTTTCAAAAAATTTAATGCGGTAGTTGCTGCTTTGTTTTTGTCATCCATGGTTTGCTTATTATACAAAACAACCAATGTATCCAAAAATGCCGCGCCTCGTTTTGTATGTGTTTCACTAAGCGATAGATTTAGAATCGTTGTGCCTCTTTCCCAATTTACGTTTAATATTCCCACATAATGCAGCGCTGTCCATAAAGGCGGAACAATCCTGATTTCCAAAGGGTATTGCTTCCTTAAAACCGTTGTTTCCCCCGGTAATAAAAGTAATTCTCCGATAGGAGTTTCAAGAACGCCTGGTAAAGAAGTATATTCGCTTCCAAAAGTACGGGCGCCATAACTGCCTTGTACTCGAATTGTAGAATTATCGCTGATTGAGACATTTAACACAATTGCTCCCCCTAAAGAAGAAATAATTTTCTTATCTGCAAAAACCTTTACGGGAGTTGAACTGTAGTAAAGAGGATTTGAATCTCCATACAATTCCGTATCTTTAAACTTTCCTTTAACGGTGTATTGTATGAAAAGTTCATTTTCTAAAACTACCGATTGTATCAGATTTCGTGATTGTAAAACCCTTATTTCGTTCCCTATAACACTATTTGACTGCAGAAAACCTATGTTTTCATAATAAGCAAATTCACTATTGCTTGCTCCGTTCCCGCTACTTTTTATAGCAATTTTCGACGCTACCACATAAACCGAGGTAGCATAACGTAAATAGAAATAACCCAAAGAAAGAAATACAATAACCGATAATAAAAACCACATCCAATGTTTCAAAAAACCAAATATAATCCATTGAAGATCAACTTCTCTGGATGCTTTTGAACTCGCCGGTTCTTTCCGTTTTGTATTTTCCATTCTATCAAATTATATCATTAATTTATTTACGTGTTAAGAGAGACACAAATGTAAATACACTCAGAATAAAAGAAGCCACTCCGGTAATGGTGCCCATCAAAGCAATATCCGGTCCCATAGATGCCGCTCTCCCCGGTTGTTTATAAATCAAATCATTTTGACGAAGATAAAAGTAAGGAGAAGTTGAAATATCTGCCTTGCTTATATCTAATCGTACAAATTTAAACGAACCATCCGGTAATTGGCGACGAAGCAACACTCTGTCGCGTCTTCCTGACATCGACAAATCCCCTCCCATAGACAATGCTTCAAAGATATCAATCCGGTCTTTATTAACAATTCTTTGACCACCACCACCGTCACCCAGAAAATAAATTGTAAAATTTGTCAACCGAGCGCTTACGATCGGAACTATTTTCATGCGTCCCTGAAGCAATTGCTTAATATATTCCTGTAATTCTTCCGGAGTATAACCCGTTACCTTAACTAAACCTAAGGTCGGAAAATTAATTTCTCCGCTGGATGAAACAAGGTAAGTTTGTTCTCCTGCTGCTCCCTGAGCTCCAACACTCCCGCCTGCAACAGAATATTGAGCAGATAAACTATAATCCCCCACTATCTGTTGTTCCCCCGGAACATTGAGCGCAATGCCTATAATATCCCCCGGTTGGAAACGAATCACACCTTTCTCAGCATTGGATTTGGTTTCGAACACTTTAGGATCCCCTTCCATCTGAAAATAAGGTATTTTCTTATAAGAAGTACACGAAGTAGCTCCCAGTAGCAGTAACAAAAAAATTACATTAAATATATTAATCTTCATGTTATCCCTTTGAATCTTTTCTTTTAAGCAGCATGAAATAACCTACACTTAATAAACTGAGGATGGCAAGACCTTCGCCAACTGGGGTATCTTCGTTTCCAGGCGGTTGGTCGGGATTTTCCGGAGGAGGATCTCTTAAAAGGTCCCCTCTATTTATTGTTGTGCTTTCGGTTGTTTTTGTGCCATTTTTAAATATTCCTTGAGAATAAGCAGATCCTGAAACAATCAGTAAAATAATAACTACTACTAAGGATATAATCTTCGATTTTAAATTCATAATAAATTATTTTTATTATAAGAGTTTATTTTTTAATTATTATCATAATTATGTTAGTAAAACATATCTATTTATTCAAAACTTTAAGTACTGATGTTTTTTCTCCTTTTACATTAACTACATAAATGCCTTTTTGACTTACAGCAGTCGAAAATTCATTACCAGATGCTGTACCGGTCGAAATCGTACGCCCCGCTAAATCCATAACTTGAACTCTGTCTCCTACCGTCAAATTTTTTACCGTCAATATATTATCCTTCGCATAAGCATAAGGATCGCTTGCATTTATGGTTGGTGTGCCGGTATAAGCGCTATTGATGTATAAAACAAACCTGCCGTTTTCTCCTTCAATTGCTCCCGTGTTAAACGAATAATAGCCTTCTTGTATCAAATCGACCTTCTTGCCTGTAACATTATCCACCAAAACTACATTCCTTACATCTTGTTTGCGTAGCGGCGCTAATGAAATCGTATAATTTCCCGCTTCTGGAACAGAAAAACCCATTTGAACCTCTCTGTTATCCTTCATAGGAAGTCCGCTTACAACCAATGCCGAATTATTTATTCCCTCCTGTAAACTCCATACAGCAGGTCTATCTTCAAAAGCGGTTGACATTTTTATTGCATCTTCAACAGGCCTGTAAGATTCGGAATAACTATCGTCAAAGTCAAGATAAAAACGGTCATAAGAACTATTATCCTTATCCGAAGAGAGTACAAAGTACAACTGATCCGGCGCGCCTTCTTCAGCGTTGGAAGAACGAAATGATATAGTATCAAGCAAAAGCCCTCCCGATTTAAAACTAATTGTACCTGTGACAGATATAGGATTTGTTTTTGTGCCTCTAACGTTATTAGTACCTTGAATATAAAATGGAGTGTATGGACCCACATTTAATATTCTCGCAGGGGTGAAAAGAGGACCAAGAGGAGTGTCTGTACTATGATCAATATCATCTTTACCCAAAACAAATTCACTATATGTGTTGTGCTTTGCATTCAAGGTGGATTGGGAATTTTTCGTATCCCTGAAATAAATTGTTCCTCCGTTATATCCGACTACATTATTCTGGCTTAATGAAAAAGTAGCAGTATTAGTAGTGCCTATAAATGCCCAGTTAGCGTCGAACCCTTCCTGAGTTGCAAGGGTATTAGCTGTTCTATACATCAAATAAGAAACATCTCCTTGTCCATACGCAAATAATTGTTTTATAGCATTAGCATCGGTAGTAACAAAATCAACAGGTTCGCCTTTCGGACCATCATAATAGAACTGATAACCCTTTGAAGGTTGAAAGTTTTCGGCTGCTGTCTGGTACCTAAATACTTTGGTTGAGTCCCACCCATTGGGCAAAGATCGCAACTGAGGGTCAAATTCCGCTGACCAATAATTGCCGTTTTGCCCACGAGTAAATGCTGTGTTTGTATTACCTCGCAAAACTGAATTTGGCGTAACAGTAAACGGAATTGAAATATAGGTAAATTTATTATACTCAAAAGCCTTGCGTACAATAACTTTAATTGGAGAAGTAGTTTTTGTGCCTCCCACGCCGCCCGCAACGACTCCGGGTTGCCCCGCATCATTCCAATTTCTTAACAAACCTTCAAAAGTGTCATTCGAATAAAAAATAATTGTATCGGTCGTCAATATGGCTTGTGCACCACCAATACCATTATCAATATCGATCATTGCAGAATCGACAGTTACGGTATCAACATGTACCGCACCCTGTGAATACAGCGGCCCACTAATATGAACCTTTCCCGCTACCAACATCGGCACGTCTTGCCCTGCAAGTCTTATGCATCCGATTAAGGATAGTAAAACAGTAATTGCAAATAATTTTTTCATCTCAATTTGTATTTTTTAGTTATTTTATTCTTGTTTATTTATATTGTTTTTAATTATTATATCCTTTAATTTTCTATTTTAGAGTTATATTTTTCGTTTCAACATATCTTCAGATAGCATTTTAGCTCTTATTATTTCCATACTATCCATGACATCCACTCTATAATCGTCCCATAAATTAGGGATTTTTATGTCAGTCCCTGCCGGGATATTTACAGGAGAAGAGATTTTATCTCTATTTGCTTCATAAATATAAACCCAAAATATTCGATTCCCATATTTTTGCTCGGCAAGAAGCGGCAAATCAATGGATTTATTATATTTCGCCGTATTGCTAAGCACTTGATTTGATCCGCTTTCCAACCTTTCAGAAGTAAGTGAGTTATTTTTTTGATTTTTACTTTCTGGTAAAAGATACCATACAATAAAAATCAACGCTATTAAAGCAGCAGCTATGGCAATAATACCTCTTTTTTTCGACAAATTATTCCTGTTTTTCTCTTCTTGTGGAACAACTATGTCCCCCACCTTAGAGGTATTACGTATATACGAAGGCATCTTTCGATCTACTCTGATTTCTTTCGGAGCAGGAATCACGACATTTTCAGGCGCCTTTGCATTATTATCCTCTACTGTGTTTTTGACAACTTCTTCTTTTACTGTCATTTCGCCTTTCTCGTCTCTATCCACGCGCTGTTCTTTAACGGTAGGTTCAACAACCGGAATAAGAGATTTTTTATCATCAAATTTCCTGCCTTTCTTTTCGCCGTTCAACAACTCGCGAAGAGAGGAAGAAATCGTGTAAGAAATTCGATAAGAACCGTCCTCCTTTTTTATCGGATGAAAAATTCCTACCTCAGGTAAGTTTACAACTTTCCCTTCTTTTAAAGGAACAGATATGTTTTTATAAATTTGAGATTGAATTGAACCTTCAGAGGCTAAAAATAACACTGCATTTTCCGCAGCTTTAAACAATACAGTCCGTTTATCAGGAAAAACTACTAACTCCAAATAGCCTAACTCGGGAATAACTACCTTCCCCTCATTTAAAATGAGAGATACAATAGAGTCGTTCATTGATTCTATTGTAGTGCGTTCGTTATTTATATGTTCCCTTCTGTCCATAACTTTTCGGTTAGTAAAGCCTCAAAATGAATAACCATTATCTCCACACTATCAATTAGCGTGAAGACATAAAATCTAATTCTTTCTCAATATATGGGATGTCTTCCTCCTGAATTCTTGCTAATAATTCAGACAGTGACGATTTTAACGGACTCAAATAAGTATTGGAATAATCCTCATAAATTTCCTCCATTAAACCTTCGTTTTCATACAATGATACAACATCCTGTTCGTATCTGTAAATCAATCCTTTAAATTCGTTTTCAAACTCCGAAAGCATAGAAGCAAACTGCTCCAACACCTTCTTTTGATGAGCGAATGATGTTTGTTTAGCCATAAATCACAAAATAAAAGAGTTATAAATTCCACTAAAAATACTTTGCTCTTAAAAACAGGGGCAAAGGTAAACTATTTTTTGCATTTTCTTGCAACTTCTTGAATGATTTTTTATTTTTTAACTTTTATTTATAAAACTTAGTAAACAAAATGCCAAATAATGTTTTACAAAATTACGAGTTCTTTTCTCAAATCATTTACGTAATAACAATAGAAATCGTAAAATAGTTTCCGAAATTGGTAATTTTCGTATTATTTATTTTATACATCAAAGTTTTTTTCATACAACTCATAAGTTTTTTCCTTCAAATACTCGCCCAATTGCCTAATATCGGTAAACTGTTTCTGTATTACCGGCAGAATGGGTTCCCCAAATATAAGATGAATGGTTTTCCCTTTTTTTGTATCCAACTCATGACACAATCGGACGGTTCTTAGCCGCCAGTCAATTTTATCCAAAAAATTAAAGAACCATGAATTTTGTCCCGAAAAATAAGCCGGAATAACCGGGACATTTGCTTTTTGAATAAGTTTAACCACACTTTCCTGCCAATCTCTATCCTTTACTTTATTTCTCCCTATATTTTTTGACACCGCCCCCGCTGGGAAAAAACCTAAAGGATGATTTGCTTTCAAATGCGCCAGACATTCTTTTATTCCCGACATACTCGACCGGTTTATCGTCGATTTGTCGTATGGATTGACACCGATAAAATGGTCTTGCATCGTATCTACTAAATTCAACATCCAATTCACCATTACTTTATAATCGGGACGAACTTTTGCCACTTCTCCCACCAGCATGATTCCGTCAATATGCCCGTAAGGATGATTTGATACCGTAATAAAAGGCTGTCCGTCAAATTGTTTAAGTATTTCGATATTATGAACTTTACGGGTAACCCCCAAACCGTCAATCATCGCATCCTCAACATCTGTCCCTGTTTTAAATTTACCGGAATCGTAAACACGGTTCACTGTGTCTAAACCAAAAATTTTCATCATTAGTTTTGCCAGCAGTGAACCGTATCGTTTTTTAAATATAGGAGAAAATCCTTGTAGATCTTTTAAAGCAATTAGTTTTTCTTTCATTTCAAAAAATTCTGGTATATCGTCATTGCGAGGGCGAAGCCCGAAGCAATCTCGTAATATTCAACCCGATGGATTGCTTCGCCTGACGGCTCGCAATGACGACAACGACTTTTGAGGCAGTCGCAATGACAAACAAAAATTATTCCAGAAAATCAATCGTTTCTTCACCAATCATTTGACGCAGAGTATTTTTTAATTTAACCGATTGAATAAACAAATCATGTTCGGCAATATGTTCATTATCATGCATCGGGCTTTTGAAATAAAACGACAGCCAAGACTGTATTCCACTGAATCCTGCACGCTTCGCCAAATCGCTAAGCAATACCAGATCCAAACACAGCGGAGCTGCTAAAATTGAATCGCGGCAAAGGAAATCGACTTTCAACTGCATCGGATAGCCCAACCAACCGAAAATATCGATGTTATCCCACCCTTCTTTGTTGTCTTTGCGGGGAGGATAATAATTAATACGCACTTTGTGATAAACATCACCGTACAAATGTGGATAAAGATCCGGTTGGAGAATATTATGAATAACCGAAAGTTTCGATTCCTCTTTGGTTTTGAAAGATCCCGGATCGTCCAATACTTCCCCGTCGCGATTGCCAAGTATATTGGTAGAGAACCATCCGCTCAGACCCAACATACGGGTTTTCAACATTGGCGAAAGCACTGTTTTCAACATCGTTTGACCGGTCTTGAAATCTTTCCCGCAAATCGGCGCTTGTTTTTGTGTCGAAAAATCCCACATCGCCGGCATATCTACCGTCAAATTCGGAGCGCCCATAATGAATGGAATGCCTTCTTCAATCGCAGCGTAAGCATAAACCATGGAAGGCGCAATTTCGGGACTATTTTCTTTCATTGCTTTTTGAAAAGCCGGCAATGTTTCGTGCACAGCGCTGATCGGAATAAATACTTCGGTACTTGCACACCAAATGCAAACAACTCTGTCTAAACCGTTTTTCTCTTTGAAATCTTGAATATCCTTTCGAACAGCTTCCTTCAAATCCCATTTGGTAGGAGCGTGTTTCACCCAAGTTCCATGCAAACGTTTTACAAAATCCTGGTCGAAAACCGCTTTCATCGGTTTGATTGCCTGTAACTCGTCTTTCACCTTGTCTAAATCTTCTACGGTCAAAACTTCAGCATGACGGGCGGCTTCGTAAGCATTCTCTTCAAAAATATCCCAACCGCTGAAAACAATATCGTTTAAGTCAGCCAACGGCACAATGTCCTTTATCTTCGGAAATCTGTTTTCTTCTCTCTTCCCCAGACGAATGGTTGCTAATTGAGTAATTGACCCGACAGGAATTCCCAAACCCTTGCGGACAATCATCGTACCCGCAATAAAGGTTGTTGCTACTGCGCCACCAACTCCAACCACCATAACGCCAAGTTTACCTTTAGCATCCTTTATTTGCATTTTTTTCATAACTATTACATTATTATTAATTATTTATATTGAATTTTATATTAACTCAATTTCTGCGTAATCGTCATTGTGAGGACATTTCAAACATATTTGCCAACTCACAGAAATCAGCTATAATAACATCCGCCGTTCCGGATTCTTCACCGTCCCACCCGGGACCTTTCAACCAAACCGTTTTACAACCGAGTTGCCGGGCCGGCAAAATATCTTTTTTATACGAATCACCCACTACGACTACTTCTTCTGACCTCAAACCCAAAACTTTCACTCCCAAAGCAAAAATACCCGGATCAGGCTTGCGAACCCCTACAACCGACGACTCTATGATATCTTTGAAGTAATCTCTTATACCAAAATCTTTCAGAACGGTTTCTATATTTCCGTAAAAATTAGAAACCAGCGCTAAAGGATATCTCGCCGCCAATTTTTCCAAAACAGGTTTCGCTTCTTTCAAAACAATGAGGACAAAGTTATAACATTGATTTGAAATAGCCAACGAATATTCAGAAGAATTATAATTTGCCGGCAAAAATCCCTCGTTTTTTAACCATTTTAGTTGTAAATCCGTCTTTTCCAAAAGGACTTTTTTGAAATTATAATCCGGATGAATCACCGGATGTAAAGCTAAATACCGTTCTCCATATTTATAAGCTTCTTTAAATGCTAATTTAGCAACTTGCACACCGGCAGCAACATAAGCATCCCACAATACTTCCGCCCAATGTTTTCCGTTACTGTCGATTGTACCGCCGTAGTCGAAAATAATACCTTTGATGGGATTAATATTAAACATATTCCTTACAAATTTTTTCATGCTTCCACACCATATATATAAGCATGATATTTAAAACAGTAAGTTCAAACACAAAATAAATCCAAGGAAAGTTTGACAATACGCTAATAAATAAAACAATCGATCGCAAATTGAAGGAAAGCATATTCGTATATTTCAGTAGCGGAAAAGTTTTATTCAAAAAACCTTTTCTAAATTCGTCGGAAATATTTCCTTCATATTTCTTTTTTATCATCTTCCTCATTTTCTGAAGACGAGGCGACCATCTCTCTTGACCTTCCGTATAAATAATATAGGTCTTTTCAAATAATTTCGTCAAAGGTTTTTCTTTCCAACTAATTGTGGCATATTTTTTACGCAAATCTGCAGAATTATGCCATTCGCTTCCTTTTTTCCCTTTTAAAAATAAAAGATACACATTCCGGTAATAATCGGCCATCGAGGCCTGTTTGTTGTGAAAATAACCGGCAATAACCGCCAAAATCAGAATCCAGAAACTCCACGCAGGCCACAAACGAAAAATGATTGCAAAATAAATAGTAATGAACCATAAATCGCCGCAAGCGCCATCCAAAATTCGCCCCAATTCACTTTTTTGACCGGTCATTCGGGCTAACTGACCGTCGGCGCTATCGTAAGAATTTGCCCAGATTAATAAGAATACACCCAATAAGTTAATCCAAAAAGAAGTATAATAAAAACAAACTCCCGCCGCAATTCCAATGAAAATAGAGGCAATGGTTATCTGGTTGGGCGTAACTCCCAATCGGTTGAAAAACAAAGCCCAACGATAGCCAATCGGACGATAGAAATGAATGTCGATAAATTCTTCCGTATCAACAGATTTCAAGGTCGATTCTAAGGTCGGTTTATTTTGTTGCAAACTCATAAATACATTGTGCTATATAGGGTGCGGCTTCTGAGCGGCACGGCGAAAAGCTCGGCCAATCATTAAAATCAATAATAAAAACTTTACCCGATTTATCAACCACACAATCTCCTCCATAAATATATATATCCAAAACTTCGGCAGCTTTTGTACAAATCTCTTTAAGATATTCCTCATCAAACGGTATTCCTTGGGCTTTTCCGTTTACTGCTTCTAAACCGAATTTACTGTGATTCATATCATTCGGATAAAACCAATAAAAAAAGTCCGTGTTTTTAACCCCGTAAAATTTAATCAAATCTCCTTTCAAATGTTCGTTTAAAACAGCCAACGGAATGCCCCGCAAAGCAAATTCATTGAGGATATTTTCAGCTTCCTTACCATTCCTTGTAAAGGTAACATCTTCATAATGAATAGTATGAAAATCACCTCTTTTCACCCAACAGAAATCGCCCAATTCAAGTGCGTCTTCAGGCAAAGGTTCCCTTGTTGAAACTATCAAACTTCTCGGATGGGGAATCCCATTGTCAAGCAAAAGCCGGGTCATATTCGCCCGGATACAGTTACTTATCCCATGACCTGAATTGATTATTTTCATTCCTTTATCTTCCAATTCTTCCAACTTCAAAATAGTTTGAGTATCTCTCGCCATATCAAAAATAACTTCGCCGTCCAATCGTGCATTCTGAAATTCTTGTTCGGAATAAACGGCTACCTCACAATCCTTTCTCTTCAGGCAATCAATGGTTAGGTTGAAAATAGCGGCATCGTTTCCAATATGATTCGGAGAATATTGATTTCCTCTGGATATAGCAGCAAATTTGATCTTTGACGATTCAGTCAAAAAAGACTCAGCCGTTTTAATGTCTTCCGCATGATCGACATCCACAATTTTTTTGAATGGAAAAACTTTCAATTTCAGACCGTCGGCAATCAGTTGGCGTTGGTAATTACGCATACGCAATACGCCGTTTCCTAAACTTTTATACAGCGTTGGAAAGGCTTTGGGAGTCAATCCGTAAATTCCGCCGGAGATATATTCTTCTTCGCCGGCAGGTTGATCCAAAAAATCTTTTATTGTCATAGAATCCTTATCCACAGATACATATAATGGTTTTTCATCATCAACGTAAGAAGTGACGGCCATTAATCCATCATTGTCGGTATCCTGTTCAAATGCATGGATAAAATTTGAAAATTCTTCTTCCTTGAAAATGGTATCAATGGTTGTCAGACAAAACTTTCCGTCCTGTAAATATTTGCTTAATTCATAAAAACTATGCATGGAACCGGGCGTGGATTTTATTACAATATGAAAAGGTATATTCAAATGAATTTTTTCAATATGTCTTCTCACTTCTTCCATTTCTTCATTGATAATTATGGAGATAGACGAAGCCCTGTTTTTCAAAAAAACAGCTATCAACCGGTTGATTAATGAAACGCCATGAAGTTTAACCAATGGTTTGGGGGTTTGGATTCCCTCCTTTACTAACCGGGAGCCTTCCCCTGCTGCAATGATCGCGTAATTCATCCTAATTATTTTTTATTCTTCATCTTTTGTCAAGTCCAATTTTTCGTTATCGGAACCTTTTTCAAAATATTGTTTTTTCAATGGATTCGCAAAGATTTCTTTATCACGTTTTCGTGTTTGAACTAAATCGATTGCCAAATAAACGGCATTCCGGAACGACGTTTCGGAACTTTCGTTCTTTCCCGCTTTGTCGTAAGCGACGCCATGATCGGGAGCCGTCGCCACAAAAGGCATGTCGGCAAGGTAATACGCACCTTCACCGGATAATATGGAACGAAATGGTATGAATCCCTGGTCATAATAAATGGCAAAAATAGCATCAAACTTTTTATAATCGCAATCAGCAAAAAATTCATCTCCGGAATACGGCCCAAAGCAAATAATATTACTTTCGTTAGCGGCTTTTATTGCCGGAATGATAATCTCAGTCTCTTCCCTACCCTCTTTCCGCTCTTTGACACCCATACCCGGATTCAAAGACAAAACAGCTATTCGCGGAATTGTAACCGCAAAATCATGAATTAAAGAAGCGTGCAAAACTTTTATTTTATTAAGAAGCGATTCACTTGTCAGCTTCGACGGTACATCCGACAAAGGAATTTTGTCGCTGGCCAACGCTATCCGAAAACTGTTGTGAACCAATATTTTAAGAGGTGAATGGCCTAATTGCTGCGAAAAATATTGAAACTCATCTACATTGGATGGGGCAAGCACTAATGCATCAATCAATCCGGATTTGAGATCACTATAAGCGCGTTGCATAGCCCGTTGCGCCATTGTTTCGGACTCCGGGCCGGGTTTAGAAAAATCGACCACAACTTCCTCAATCCCGCAATTGATAATATTTAAACGATTGACTCCCGCATCTCCGGCATAATGAATCATATTCACATTGACGGAAGGAAGTTCCATAATTTTCCTGTGGTAGGCCAAAACTTTGGAAGAACCGTAAAGTATCGGAATACAAAATTCAAAAATTCTGACATCTTCAAATGTCTTTATTATCAATTCATAAGAAATACCGTTGATATCTCCTTGGCTAATTCCTACTTTTATTAATTTTTCACTCATAATATTTTTGCAAAGATACTAATTTTTCACTAAAATTCACAACTTTTTCCTTTAGTAGATAACATTCCGCAAGCAGCCAAAATATCTTCCCCTCTTGATGCCCGTATCGTAGAGATAATTCCTTTTGAAGAAAGATAATCCCGAAAAGGAATCATTGTATCAATCCTGGTTGCCGGCAAATCCACATCAGGAATCACATGATACTTAATCAGATTCACCCTGCAAGGGATTCCGTGCAGCAAGCGGGCAAGCGCCCGAGCATGATTCAAATCATCATTCAAGCCGCCAAAAAGAATGTACTCAAAAGAGACTCTTCTTTGACGCGAGAAATCATATTGTTTAATCAGTTCCACTATTTTCGCGATGGGATGCGCTTTTTCCGCCGGCATCAACGAAAGCCTTTCCTCGGGAAACGGAGAATGGATGCTAATCGCCAAATGGCATTGGCTCTCTTCTAAAAAACGTTTCAAGCCGGGAATCAATCCGATGGTCGAAACCGTGATCCGCTTGGGACTCCAGCCAAAACCATAATCAGAAGTCAGAATTTCCAATACCTTGAAAAGCGCTTCGGTATTATCCAACGGTTCTCCCATTCCCATAAATACCACATTCGTCAAACTGTCGCTTTCAGGAACGGAAAGTATCTGGTTCATAATTTCTGCAGACGAAAGGCGGGCTATGAAACCTTGTTTTCCCGTCATGCAAAACCGGCAATTCATTTGACAGCCGACCTGTGTGGAAACACAAAGCGTAGCTCTTTCCTTATCCGGTATATAAACAGTTTCTATATATTTATTCCCCGAAACGGGAAAAAGATATTTCAAAGTTCCATCACTTGATTTTTGCAATCGTGTAGATGGAACTCTTCCTATTTCGCACATTTTTTTCAGCTTTTCACGACGAACCAAAGAAATATCCGTCATTTCATCAATAGACAAAACCTTTTTCTTATACAGCCAAGCAGCAATTTGCTTAGCAGTAAAGGCCGGCATTTCCAATTCTCTCACCAAGGATTGGAGTTCATCCTGTGTTTTTCCAATTAAAAGAATCGTATTCTATTATCCTCTATTTTTGCATTTTCCATCAACAATGCATTATTCTGCATAAAAGAAACAATCCTGTAGCTGTTCTGCATATTTAATGTTTCCATTTGGCTTTTTACGTCAAACGGTTGATCGCTCGTTTTTTTATCAGTCATTGACAAAACATAGACAGCGTTTCTTCCCGCAAAAGGTTTTGTCATTTGATCTTTTGGGGTCAAAAAGGCCATTGCATTGACCATCGGTTCAACTCCGATTAAATTTATTCTCGGTGTAGCGAAAGTTACAAAATTCACTGTCTGCGTTTGTGTATTCATTGCTGCCGCATAATCATCCAAAGTAGCCGGCTTTTTTGCTTCCAAACCTTTTATAATCAAATCGCCTTTCTTTTGACTTATTAATTCTCTTTTTAAAATATCAGCTACATCGTTCAACGAACGATATCCTGCATTCGATTTCCCTTCCATAGCAGCGACGACATAGTAATCAGTTGTTTGCATAATTTCAGATATTTTCCCCTTACTATTATTGAAAGCCCAACGGATAACAGGTCTCGAACCTGCTATGGCCGGTAATACGGCTTGAGTAGCAAAAACCGATACGTTTTTCTGAATAATATAACCGGCGCCTTCGGCCGAGTTTTTGAAAGATTCCAAATTAGTATTTTTGGCAATATAGGCATTTAACCCGTTATATAGCTTGTTCATAGTTTCCTGGCTTGCCGAAATAGCATACTGAATCGTACCTAATTTATACTTGGTAACCGGTTTTGTTTTTTCGGATACTTGTACTAAATAATTTCTAAGCCCTGTTTTCTGGAGAAATACTTTATTGACATCCGATTTAAATATCACATCTGTAAAGTTTTTATCCAAGCCGTTTCGTACCAAAGAAGCTTCCGTTTGCCATCCGACTTCTCCGTTTCCCTGACCATTAGTCAATTCCGTCACCATTTGCGTAAAAGATTTTCCACCTGCGACTACGTGAATCAAACTATCGGCAAAAGCGATTAATTTTGCATCATCAGGAAAATTAGGCAAAGAAATCAAATTTAGTTTTACGGAATCCGGAGCTTCTTTTTTATCAATTAATTTATGAATAAAATAAACGTTATTCCCTGCCGAAGTAGGACCATCAACATCGCCTATCTGTGCTTTTTCCACAAACATCCTTTCATTTTCATTTAATCCGGCTTTAGAAAAATAAATATCTGTAAATTTGACATCCGAATTATCATTAATAATTTCCGCTACTACATTGGTTTTTTGGAGTTCGCTTTTTACGCTGTCCAAACGTACCATCGCTTCCTTGAGGTCTGATTCGCTTGGTGCAATACTGACTGCAATATAACTGATTATACGTGCTTCGGCTTGTTTAAATTCTTCTTTCCGCTTTTCATACAAAGCTCTAATTTCGTTATCGCTTACAACAACAGTTGTATCCGGAATAGAAGTATAGGGTTGAGCGGCAAAATTAAAATCCATATTTACCGCATTAGCATCGTAAGCGTTTTTTGCATCTATCGTATTGGCTACAATGGCAGAAGTCAGTAAAATACCCAATTTCCCAATCATTTTTTGCTCAACCATGGCGGTTTTCATTTGTTCCCATTGCTGTTTCATAACAACAAATTGTCGTTGTTGAGCTTCGGGATAGTTGATCCAAGTATCTTCATTTTCAATGACTTGGAGAAATTGCATCAGTTGATTCCGGTCGAAAGCGCCGGTTTGAGGATTTCTGAAATATTGTTGAACCATAGGGGAAATATTTTTCCCCATTATCATATCGTTACGTTCTTCGTCTCCAACAGCCAAACCTACTTTATCCGCTTCTTTGCCTAACAAAATCTTACCTACCATTTCATCATATACCTGTTTACGAATCTGGTCTTGCTGATCTTCCGGAAGCGAACCGCCGTAATTATTTTTATAGGCATCGTTCATCTCTTCGACTCTTTTCATAAATTCTTGATAACCAATTGCCTGTCCATCAACTATTACAATTTTCTCTTTACTTTGATGGAAAAAGGTAGAGCCGGATCTAAGAAAGTCACCGACAATAAATGCTAATAAAGCAAAACCTACAACACCTACGAGTAAGCCTGCTCTACTTCTGATTTTTTCTAATGTTGCCATTTAAATATATTTGTTACTTTAGTTTAAATTATTTTTTGGAAATTGCGCACGAAGGTACAAAATTTTGTTATAATACACACTATTTTTTTGAGAAAATTTGTATTTCATAAAAAAACTCATCGCACGCTATCGGATTGTAATTCATTTATACTCATTTCTCCACCAACAGAATACAACCGGGGATCTTTCAAATATACATCGGATTTGAATCCCATGCGGCCATACTGATAATCGCCGTTTGCCCTGGTAACTTTCGTAAACTTATCGGTATAAATAGCTTCCCGTGAATTGGAAGGCGCATTTTCATTATAAAATAACTCTGAAGTTTCGAAAGTGGTACCTTCCAAATTTTTTACAACAACATTCCCAATCAGTCGATAAAGTCCTTTTCTATTATAATAATAAGCCGTATCCGCTTCTATCGTACCTTTTACCTGAAGCAACGAATCGAATTGTTCCATATATATTTTTTCCGGAAAATACGAATAGTCTTCAGGATGATTATATACTTCCCACACTTTGGTTTTCAACCGGTAACGGGTTATTCCCGAATCGGAAATCAAAGACGTAACATTTTCCGTACGACTGATGGGTAAAGTCTTAACATCAACCGGCACAATTTGAAAATTACCGCTATTCTTGTTGCATGAAATCATGAACAAGCAGCAAACTAAAATACAAATTATTGCAATCTTTGTTTGAAAAACCACGATTCGTTAAACGTATAACTTAGGGTTATTTTAAAGTACTGCTCCTTGACAAAAGCCTTTATTTCTGGCTGAACCACAGAATACTCCAAAGCAAGATTTATAAATGAACGCCTGTCCACCATCGGCAATCCGACGCCAATACCGGCTCCGTATTCTTTATATCCCGAATCTTCATATCCCGTTTTTTGGACTTTAACGTACGAATTAGTATAAAAAAGCCCTGCGCGATAACGAATCCGGTTGAAATAGTTATTAGTCATTAAATTGGGAATATATTCGCCTCCGATATTGAATTTCAAGCGATTATTCAATGCGTTTGTTATATCGTAAAACTTGGCGTCAGCCCAGCGTTGGTACAAAACATCGGCTCCAAATGTGTAATGATACAATTTGTTAAGTGTAAATCCAAAGCCATAAGATTCAGGCATTTCAAACACTGAATCGGTAGTAGAATAATTTTGGCTATTAATAACAGTCCCGCTCGAACTCAGGCCGAGAGTTCCTTGTCTTATTCCCCCGTGAACCTGTGTTTTAGGCGTATAAACCAAGCCAACTACCAAAGTTTTGTAATTCCCGAGAGGTTGGCGATACTGCAAACCTAAATCATATACTAATCCCGAAGTGCGAAGCGTATCAATCCAATTAATATTGTAGCCAGTCTGATCAGAAATGTATCCGATTCTGTTATGAATAATATCGCCAAATAGATAAGCGACTTTCACACCCAAAGAAAGTCTTTTGAACAAGTCGTAGGACAAAGCGCCATATACTTTGCTTAAACCTCCATTTCCGATATACTCCATTTGGGCGTATCCATTTATGAGATCTAATTTTTCGGTAGTTCCGTAGTGGTATCCAACATAAGAAACCGGTTCGAGACCCACTCCCAATCCCAACCTCTTCATCAAAGGAAATTGGATAGCGACATATTCCAGATTTCCGTTAAGCCTCCGTTCCTTACCATTTTCATCTTGGAACCAAGAGTATTGTGCCATCACACCCGCATCAAACATAAAGGTCATGGAATCAACACCTGAATAAGAAGCCGGGTTCATCGGATTAATCATTGAGGGATTTCGCAATCCGTAACCGATTCCACCCATTGCTCTTTGAGAGGCAAAAGCTTTGTCCGCCAAACTACCATAACCGTAACGCGTATAAGGAGAATTTGTATAATTCTGTGTAAAGGCAACATTTGGAATAATCATCAAAGCAATTACCGCCCAAACAAATTTAATTTTATTCATATATTAACGCTGCATAATTTTATGACAGCGCAAAGATAAGAAGAATATTTTTATTTCATTGGTCGCTAAATGATTTTTTATTACTTTTGCAATTCATTTTCACTATTTGAATGGAAAAAATTACTGCAATCATTAATCCTATTTCCGGTTCAACTTCAAAAAAACGTATCCCGGATTTGTTGAACCAATACATTCCTTCGGATAGATTCGAAAAACAGCTGTTTTTCACTGAATATCGCGGGCATGCGTTTGAGCTTGCGAGTCAAGCGGTTAAAGAAAAATCCGATTATGTAATTGCTGTGGGTGGTGATGGTACCGTCAATGAAGTAGCGCGAGCTTTAGTCGAATCCTCTTCTATATTGGGAATCGTACCCATGGGTTCGGGAAATGGCTTGGCAAGAGATTTGGCAATTCCGATGGATAGCCGCAAAGCGCTGGAAGTAATATTAGAGCGAAATGTAAGAACCATTGACTACTGTAAAGCAAACAACCGGATTTTTTTCTGTACCTGTGGCGTGGGATTTGACGCTTCTGTCTGCGAACGTTTCGATAAAAAGAAGCATCGCGGTCCTCTGACTTATATGAGAAGCATCTTTGCCGAATATTTGCAATTCAAGCCGGATACGTATGATATTGTCTTTGAAAACGAAGTTCTTAGCAAAAAAGTTTTTTTGGTGACTTTCGCAAATGCTTCGCAATATGGGAATAACGCTTATATAGCGCCACAAGCCGATATGAACGACGGAATGATGGATGTTGCTGTCCTTTCGCCTTTTTCGCCTTTAGACGTCGGGCATTTATTAGTCCAAATGTTTACCAAACAAATGCCAAAGAATCGCAAAATACAATATTACCGGTCTAAAAAATTAGCATTGAGAAGGAAAAAGCCCGGAGTCGTACATATTGACGGCGAACCGGTGTTTATGGACAAAATCATTTCTTTGGAAGTTTTCCCTAATGGCCTAAATGTAATCGTTCCGCCAAAACCAACCCCTCCTGTGTATAGTGTTGCTTCGCTTTTTAGTAATCTCTCTTATTGGTGGAAAAAAACAATCGAATGAAACAAAAGAACTTATTACATATAATCATTGCTACCGGATTTGTTTCCGGTTATTCCTCCGTTCGGCGGAGCTCCTGCTTCCGTCGTCTTTGAATCAAGGCTCTTGCCTTGACATACCAATAATATCTCCCATATATCAATCACTTTTATATTCACGAAACTGCGTTATTTATTTATTTTCAATACACTATGCCGAACTGAGGGTTGTAGGTAATCGTGCGCAATTCCCGTCCCGTTGCATCGTAATAGGTGATGACGTTGGCTTCGCCCGACAATCCCAAACAAACACACAAATAGTATTATGAATACCGTCTTTCTCAAATTTTCTTTATTTTCTAATCTTCTGTTACCCAATAATCGCAACAAATATAATTCTACTTTAACACATTAAAAAAAGTAGAGAAAAGGGGTAAAAAAGTGTGATAAATATTTGGTAGTTAGTAAATAAAGTATTAATTTTACAGTCG
>JGI20166J26741_11534473_pt1 | contig 48232 bp, 44 predicted proteins | sample TergutCu122P5_FD_26741 | JGI IMG/M metagenome (IMG submission 26741)
CGCTGTCATCCATTCCATTTAGCATACCTCGCGTTTCCATTTATGCTTGTACCAATTATATATCGAATACACGAAATATTCAAGTGGTTTTTGTAAAATCTCATAATTAGGCTGGTAATTTTTAAAATATATGTTATAATGGATACGTGCGGTACGCAAGGGCTGTTAGACCGTCCTCTCGGAAGGGAGGCGAGGTCTTATGTCGGTAAATGAAGCATTGCTTTTGATGTTTCTGTTTGGGAATTTTATTCTCGGACTATTGACATACATTTCTAAAAAGAAATAACCGCCCCTTAAATGCCAGCGGGTAGCGGTTATTTCACAACCAAAAGCCTAACAGCCTTTAAGCGTCCGTGCGGAGAGGGGAAGCTTGCCGCGGCTTCCTTTTTCTCTTTTTTCATTACGAACTAATTATAATATATCTATCACGAAAAAGCAAGGGAAATTTTTGAAATAGTTGGAAAAAATAGGCCGGAAGAGATGATCTCCCGGCCTATTTTTGAACTATATTTTTACGTCAACCGTTTTTGCACCGACGCATTTACGAGCGATTTCATCTGTGTTATAGCTGTGCTGTTTAGATGAACGAGTCGTTCACTTTGAGCCAATCCTTGTCGAATAAGCAATGCGTTAATGCTTTCCATGTTAGACAATACGACGAGCTGTTCCAGAGTTGCGTGGTCGCGCATATTTCCGTCTTTGGCTGGATTAGCAATGCGCCACTCCACCGCCGTCATTCCGAATAAGGCTACGTTCAACAAGTCGGCCTCCGACGCATAGACCGCTGCCGCTTGCGCTCGCGTAACTTCCTTCGGGATAATCTGTTCTTTAATCGCGTCGGTATGGATTCGGTAATTGATTTTTGAAAGCGTCCGTTGCAAATTCCATTCGAGCGATAATTTTTGTTGTTCGTCAGATTTCAATCGTTGGAACTCTGTAATTAAATACAATTTGAATTCGGGTGAAATCCACGTCGCGAACTCAAACGCAATATCTCTGTGCGCGTAAGTTCCGCCATAGCGTCCCGGCTTCGCAATGATACCGATAGCGTTTGTCTTTTCGATCCATTGTTTTGAAGTCAGGACAAAACCGTTACTGCCGCTTTCATTTTTAATGTTACTGAAATCAGTAACATTAAAATCGGGGTTGTTAAGCTGCTCCCAAACGCCCATGAACTCAACCGTATAGCGCGTACTCATCCAGTGAGAAATAACAAGTCCGGTTGCTTCGGCGTTTTTATATTTCGCCATATCGGTCAAAGATATGTAATCATCCTGTTTGTGTGTGAGGACAGCTATTTCCGTTCCCTGCACAGTAATGTTTTCTTTTTTTGACATATAGTCACGCCCCCTATGTGTTGTTACATATAAGTATAACACATGGATAAGCGTGAATGCAACCATTAATCCTTATCATCCTTAGAAGGCTTATCATCCTTAGAATCTTCCGAAACTTCAATACCTAACATCTTCCATGTCTTTCGAGAGACCGCGTTGAGTACCATCGGCCCCATCCATCCCGCCAAGCCGGAAGAGACTCCAACCCAAGCCCCCGTAATACCAGCGCCGTGCGCAGCCATCATTACAATCAATCCTGCAAATCCGCTAACGAATATTTCAGATAATATGTAATTAAGCTTCGGCTTCTTATCGCCTCTTGCGTTCAGCACTCTCGCAAATCCGCCCAAAGAGGCAAGAAGAACCGCTGCCAGGGCTTCCCATATTTTCGTAACATCATACACTTATGTCCCCTCCTCTTTGCGCCACTTGTCACCCTTTCTCTGCTGCCATATGGAACCCAGGAATGAAAGAATGATTAACGCCAATACAAACAAACAGAAATTGATTAACGTGCCAGTCCACTGCCCAAGCGCCACCCAGAATCCAACCGTATTGAACACACTGTATTTTGACACCGCGGCGACAAATAATACGCGAACGCTTTGATACCCCTGGCTTGGCATCCACTTAAAGTATACGTGCATTTCTCGTATTTCCGCCATATCAGTGGGCTTATATTTTATAATAAGAATCCCGCTGTCTTGATTCAAGGCGGCTTTCGTAAACTCCTCATAATTGCATGGGTCAAATGGTGTAAGGTCAGGTGTTTGTTCGGAAATTAAGTCTAAAGTATCGTCATGTCTCACATAAGCCCTTGCGTATACATCATGGCGGCTGTCAAAAAAAGCCGCTATCACGCTCAACCTGTCCGAGTATGTATAGTTGCCGCTCAAAGCATCGGAGTTCACTTCGGCAGATAATGTATTAATCCATGTTACAATATCATCACATTTTTCAAGTAATAGCGCCCTCTGAATTTCGTTGGTTGTGTACACATTGAACAGTGAGTTTATTACAAGAAAAGCAAGGGGAATCAAAAATAAAAATTTTCTCTTACTGCTGCTAAAAATTTTATACGTAGCAAACACCCACTTTCTGGTTTATAATTGTTTTGTCTTATTTCATCATTTCCTGAATCGCGCTCTCAACTGCGTCCTTAAATTTGGCTGGCACATCATCAACGGCGATTTTTCCAAGCCTAATCTGTATCACGTAAAAATTAACCATAAAAGTCACCTGCCATTTCCAGGATTGCGGCCTCAACGGCATTAAGACGTTCCTCAAGGGTAGGCCCATAGTCAATTGGAGGTGGCAGCGAAGCCATTATTTCCGGCGCTTTCATTTCCTCCCACTCTTCGCCGTTCCACCACGGTTGGTTCATCGAAAGGGCAATGCCAACATCTTTGGTAACGAGGCTTTCGCCGTCTTGCATGGTGTAGCTTTCCGGCACAAGCTGGCCGTCGTCTCCATCACCGCTGCCGTCATTGACTACATGCGCCAATACATACTCAACTTTGTATCCATCTGCATCAATTACAATAGCGTCCATATCCCGCCTCCTAATTCATAGCTTTAAAAGTGACATTTACGGCAACTTCCTGAGTGGGCACATACGCCGGTAGAGTAACACCCGACCAGGTAACAGTGCCAGTGTTATTTATAGCCATTAAAATTGCCGCACTGGTAGGTACTATGATAGCAACGGCGTAAGTTCCCCATGCGTCCGGCCTGTAACCAGCGGGCAGTGTAAATATCACCTCACTGCTCACTAAAGCGCTTGACTTCATAAACTTGCCCGATATCGTAACATTGCCAAGGCCGTCTTTAGTATATTTTAACGTCGTACCACCGAGAGACGCGACGTAACCATTCGAATATACTGGATCGTTCCAAGTCTGGGTTGCGTCCTTAACGGCGTATTGCTTCCAGCCGCTGAACTTCGGGCTGACACCTGTATTGTAATTACCAAAATAGCTGATGATCGGTGTTGTATGGGATACATACGTCAGCGTGGTTCTTAAACCTGAAAAACGCGTAATCGTAATCAACCCATACGTCCCTTGCGCCTGGTCAATCGGAAGGGACGGATACGGCGTGACGCTGGAATCCAGATTGCCATTTGCGTTCAGATACAGTACGCTCATATCCGGCATAGCCGCAATAATCTGGTCAAGGGTAGCGGCGTTTGTCAGACCAAGTTCTTGCAGGGACGAATAGATCGTTTGGCTCGTGGAGATGATAACGCCGCCAGTAGCTTTGAACTCCTGCGCAGTACCCGTCGGCTGGGTTCCGACTTTAGCGATTACGCCCATCGCTTCCGCGTCAAGTACAACATAGTTACCGCTTCCGCTGTTGCCTGTCGATAAAAGGTTGCTCCCGCCGGTGGAGCGCAGGGCGACATAGCAATTATTAAACGCGCAGTTAGTCGGTTCAACATAATTGGTGTTCTTAGCGAATATACCATAGCACATCGTATTTGCCGAAGCGCCGTTGAAGTTGCAGCAGTAGACCCTAACAAGGCTTTGGCACGTATCGAATTGCAGCATAGGGTCGTTGTCGTTCGAGAATGTTATATTTAGTAGTCTAAGATTTGCGCTTTTTAAACCTATAAAGTTTAATCCCGCAAGCGTCACCTTTGTGGCATCCCCGCTGGAACCCTGTATAGTCAACCCTTCCGTAAACGATAGGCCCTTATATCCAAGCACGCCCTCGCTTCTGTAGTCGCCGTCGGCTAAATTTATTGTAACTGTACCGATTGTCACGGCGGGTAGCAGCTGCATGGCGTGGTCTATCGTCTTAAACGCCGTTCCCGTCGTAAGCCCATCGTTGCCGTCATTACCCGTTGCAACATTGACATAGTAAGTTATTCCGGGGCCTATGATCTGGGACAGTGAACGGAAAGGCGGAGTAAACCAGTCAGCTTGCCCGGTAATCTCCTTAAGCATCACGGCATACCAGTTCAGTATCGTCTTGCCATTCCCCAAAGCCCACGTTGAATCAGGAGGTAGTGGTGTATACTGGTTTGGGGTCATACCGTCGGCCAAATTTTTTAAAACTGACCATTGTTCGTCCGATGTAATAATACCTCCGGTCAGCCAGGTTTCCTGCCCTTGAGGTTGGTTGCTGTTTTTAACTATTGTCCCCCTGTTCGAGGCGGATAACGCCGTGGTATTTCCGGTTCCCGAATTGTTAGTTGAAATAATAATGCCGTATTGCGCGGATATGGCCGTCATACAGTTGTTTAATGTATTATTCGACGCGTTTAATGCCCCTCCGCCGTTTAACGAGATGCCGACGCTGTTTACGGTATTAGACCCGTTGATTATGCAACTGTCGATTATGGCATAACTATATGAATTTTCAATGTCAATTGCCGCCATACCCGCGGTGTTGTTGATAGTTAAATACCGTAGGTTAAGGCTTTGACACCTCACGTTATAAAACGCAAGCTGGGGTATCACAACCTTCGCGTTATTCGACGAATTGCCCGCTATTGTAAATCCTTTGGCTATTACCTTGCTGTTAAGAAATGATATTAAATACCCTTCATTCTTAGTATAGTCACCATCCGCGAGACTAAAAGTTACAAAGCCTGTCACCAAACTTGGAAGCTGATCATAGGCATGTTTAATCGTTCTAAATGCGGTTGCCGCTGTCAACCCATTGTTGGCGTCGTTGCCAATGTTTGGGTCTGGGTTAATATAATAAGAGCCGCCCGGCCCGTATGATACAGGATAGGCGACCGTATCAAACGATACCGGATTAACGCCATCGTTTTTATAAACAGCCATTCCAAACGGAGTGTCGGTCATCCCTAAAATTTTCTTGGCAAATAGCCACATGCCGCTTTGCGGTAATGGAACAACATTTGTAAATGCCCACGAGGTTCCGTTGTAATCCCCTCGCTGAACATTCGTAACCGCGTTCTGCGTCCCCAAGTACGCAATCGCGGTGTTCCCAAGAACGGCTGCCTGTGAACTCACCTGTGATACACTGCCAAAAAAATCAAACACACCCTGATAATCAGTGTACAGCATATGGTTATAAACATCTTGGAATGCGCCATCTATAATATTAAAATTAGAATCCGGGGCGTCCCCCGCTATCGAATGTCTCCAGTCTATAAATCTCATAGTATCATCCGCGTCAGTAGTTACATTTAAACCCAAGTATGGGGTTTGCTTCATTTACTTTCCTCCTTTGCGGCTATTCCAGCGTTATATAATCAACATTTTCCATAGTCATCCCATCAAAATCCGAAAATGGAAAGTTATCCATTTCATCCAGCAGCCGATACCTTGTAAATATATAGCCCAACGGTTTGTTAATTAAAACCATATCATTGCCTGTCTTTGGCAAATACATAACCGCAGACTCTCGCAAACCATTGCGTAATATATTTTTATGGATAATACTTGGATATTTTGTAACGCTCCAATGATTGGAACCCAGAGCCGATGCCAACGTCATCCTGGGTTTAATTTGAGAAGATGATCTCAAATTAGTACCAACCTGGGATGATGTTAAAACCGCTTTATTGCTCGCATCCGTAAAATGTTCAAAGTATACTCCGGCAGTCGTATCGTTTAATATCATAGTACTCGAACCGCCAACATAATCCAAAGAATGGGCATTCGCGGAAGAATTTAATATCGACGCGGCATCAACTTTGTTATGCCCAATTTTATGAGTGTTTACGTCTGTTTGCAAAATCCAATTATTCGGCTGGAAATGTAAAACTTTTTGAATAGTGATTAATATCTTGCCGCTGACCAGTATTAATCTGTTGCGTGCGCCCAAAACGTCATTTACCAAGTTATAAACGATTATTGGAATCGTCGTAACCTTGTTTCTTAAAAATATATCTATACGTTTCAAAGGATCGCCTCCAAATTATGTAGTCGGGTTCTCCAGCGTAATAACAAGTTCCCCAGCTTTTATGGTAATAACCGTCCCTTGCTCCACAGTCCTTTGAATGGTAAGATCACCAAACATCAGTAAATTGCCGCCTGTTTGAGAATCATATATAACATAGCTTTTCACCGTCCCCCACGAAGTAAGGCTTTCATTAAAAGAAATAGCGCCGTTGTTCGTCACGGTGCCATTAACAGGCACGGATAAATTACCGGTCAATTTAACGCGCACGTACCCAGAACCGCTCGGCGTGGGTTCCAATACAGAACCTCCGGCTATGTTGGGCGTTGTTAAAGATAACCCCAGCCAATAATCAGTCGGAAGAGCCGGGCTTATCTGCGTTTTAAAAACGTTTCCCATCACGTTGTTCAAATAATATGTAGTATTCATATTGTTCCTCCTTATAATTAGATATTGTTTAACTTATGAAGCCAGGATTGATATTCTTTGTGATATACATAAACCCCTGGTTCGGAATTTCAGTGTTGCCCTGCGGGTCAATCGCCGTAACCTGATAAATATACTTTCCATACAGGTTTTTAGTTTCCGAAGGCAACAGATTAACAACGGCAATGCTGTAAGTGCCGGTCGGTTCATTAAATACCGGAACGCCCGTCTTGGATAAAACAACCGTGCCAAACTTATTGCTAAAATTGATAATTGAAAAATCCACCCGGCACCCGTTTATATCAAACGGCAGAGCCAAGGGCTTGGGAGTAAAAAACGACAGTTGTATCGTCTGATCTTCTCCTCCAACAAATGAAATTTCAGGCAAAGTATAAACGCAGTCCATAATATTAACCACCTCCTATATTCATAGGAAACTCGCATGTAAAAACAGCCGTGCAATGACCATTAATATTTATCAAATTATCACCGCGAACAAATCTGAAAAAGTTGAAATTAAAACAAGGATAGATATTGGTTCCCAAATCGCTTGTTATTATCCCGTTTTCATTATCAACCGATATAATCATGCTCTGTCCGCTTGGTAAACCCGTGAAAGAAAACACCCTGCCGGAATCAGAATAATTTGTAATACTAATCGCGCCTGCCCCGCTGAGTCTTAGTTCCAATTTTGGATAATAATATCCGTTGTACGTACTCCGATTGAGAAAATTAAAATCCAAACTGCCATTCGAAGTATAAGTGAATATTTGTGGATATGTAAACGCAAACGGTGAATCACACTGCACTTTGCAGCTAAAAGCCAAAGGGAAACGCCCCGAAGTTTCATATCCCAATCCGGTAATAATGCACCTGTATCTGGCCGTTTCCATGTCCGGCTGGTCAATCTCCAACCACCTGTAACCATTCTTGCCGGTAAGCCAGGATGCTATCGTCTCTAAATCCCATCTGTCCAAGTGCTTGCCATTGCTGGTATAATCCTGATTCAGCCCAAACACCAAAGTAAATTCCAAAGGGCTGTCATATTGCGTCCCATAATAAAAACCCCCGTATCTGCGGGGGATTCTATCTCCAACCATCGTGCCGTCAGATGTAAAAAATCCATTTGAACTGTTTGTAACCGATCCAAAATCATAAATCATCAACCCGTACTGTTCACTCGGAATCCCATCAAAAGAAAAATTATAACCATAGTATGACAATAATCATCACCTCTTTCAGGTGTTAATTTTATTACGCAATACAATTTGTATCAGGTTCAATACTGGGCGCGTTGATAATATCCGTTATAATCTGAAGGCAGGCCGCCAAATTGGTTACGCTCACCTGTCCTTTAACTTCAATATTGTTCAGACAATTATAAATAGATATTAATCGTTCTCTCATTTCACTGTTGTTCATAATAGGTCTCCTTTATTGTACATTATTTAACACACTGGTAAGTTGTGTAAAGAAAGAAGCGGCAATCCTGGTTCCTTGCCCAACCGCGTTGGGCATACTGCCGCCGCTGGTTGCTAAAGTCGCTATAGCATTCCACGCCTGCATGACTATGGTGGCAGAAATTGGTGAACCACTGTAAGCGGAACTGAATGGGTACGCTGGATAACCCTTATAATCCCGAAAATCATTAATTCTGGCACAAAAATTATTCCATTCAGTGGCGGAGATCTGTACCCGGCTTCCGGGCGCAATAGTGCTTATCCATTGCCAATTTTGCGGGCGTGGCGGCCCCGATGTCGCAACCGACGCGCCCGCCTGCGTAGTACCCCCCGTATAGGTTACAACGGCTGTAACATTATAAGTCGTTCTCGGCTGCAATCCTGAAAATGTAAAATTGCCGCCGTTAGGAACGCCGTTTGGCACAGTAGCCGTTCCTTTCGACTGCCCATTTAATGACCACGCTACTACTCTTGGCGTTTTCGCATACGTCACATCAAACCCGGCCACATAAGCCATAAACGAATTTGCGGTTATTTGGTCGGTAACTATTGATATACTGATAAAATCACCTCGCTAATCAAGCAAATACAGCATATAAACCTCTCACGGTTGCGCCAGAAAAATCCCATGTTCCTTCGACGTATGTTTGACCATTGCCAACTACAACGAAATTGGTGCCATAGCATGATAACGTGCTGCTACCAATATTATCATATATTCTAAAAGTGCTATTCGATCCATTATTTCTCCAAAAAGTAAAATCACCAACAGAGGTATCACTAACCTGCATATATGCCGATCCTGTGGTGCTATAATATTTTCCTCCGCGTATTATGCCGCCGGTAATCGTAGCGCCATTAATTATGTTGCCTGTGATTGTCATACTGTCAATCGCCCCTGCGGATATTTTCCCCGCTGTAATCGCCCCGGCTGATATCTTATCGGCTGTAATCGCCCCGGCTGATATCTTATCGGCTGTAATCGCCCCGGCTGATATTTTATCAGCAGTAATCGCGCTCGCCTGAATCTGTGCCGCGCTAATTGAAGCGGCGTTAATCTGGTTGCCGTCTATCTTCCCCCAATATTGAGATGATGGATCAAGATAGGCCCCCGTAGCCCTAAGCCCGGCGGCAGTAATGGTCGTACCGCCAATAGTCATAGAACCGCCCGTAATTGTTGCGTTTGTCATTTTCGCGTTCCCCGCAGAATCAACCGTGAACGCGCCGTTGCCCAAGTTGATAGATCCGCCGGATATAAGCCCAGAAAATGTGCCGGATGTGCCTTCAAGAGCGCCCCTTATGTGAACATTCCCGCTGGTATCAACCCAAAATTGGGCATTTGCCGTATTTATCGTATAGCCGTTCCCGGAATACAACGGGTATTTCCCTATGGCGAATCCAGTAAATGGATTTAGCGTTATCTGCGTGTTCGTACCATTATACAGGTCAAATGTTGCGTTGCTAAGCGACGCGCCGCTTCCGTCTACTTTAAAAACAGCCTTGCCCGTGCTGTCGGTCTTTGCGCTCTCAATAATCAGGCTGTTTCCTGCAATCATTGTCCCTACTATCTGCGGCGCAATAATCCCCCAAACATCTCCCGCATTCGGGTCATAAAACTCTCCAATAGCAATTTGCGCAGATGCCCAATTGTTCGATGTCATCATAATGCTGTTGTTGTTTACCCATACCTGCTTTGGGTCATATGTGCCGTTTTTCAAAAGCTTCCTGATTCGCAATCCCGCGTCATCCAGCGTTGGCGCTTGCCCGCTGCTCGATGTTATCGCATTAACCGCAACATTAATTGCCGATGTAATAAAATCCGATACCGACGTGTTGGCTCCGCTCTCAACCCACTGGTTATAATTGTACCTCCCGGAATCAAGCTGTTTGCCCATCGAAATGCTCTGCTGTAAAAGGTCAGAAATGCAAAATTCTGCGTTAGAAACCTTAAAAGTGTTGCCAAATTCGAACTTAAAGTCATCTAATTTGTCATAATTAAATGTGCATTTTATGAATATGGGTTGAATGACATTATCGTCGTCAATCCTTAAATAAGTTTTACCCCCAAGCCTAACCGCGTTTTTAAACGAGATAAAATCATCAACGGTTAAAAAATTTGCCATATCAACACTAAATGTATATGTCGGCGTGGATAAACTCGAAAGGCATTGTTTCCCATAGTCATATAAATCCCATTCAACCGCTCTCTGTTGATATACCGTGGTGTTCATCGTAAAGTAAAACTGCGCGTTTGATACGGTCAATGTCAACGCGGTTCCCGAAAATATTTTCGGCGTCGTTGGGTCTGGCCTTAAATCGCCGGAAGTGCCGTTCACAGTTCCGGTCAAAGAAATACATCCGCCTTCAAACTCCGTGCCGTTCACACTCCCCGTATTCAGGCTTGCCGTAAACAAAAAGCTTCCCGTCCCCGTAACCGCCGTTTGATACGAGGCTTTGATAACCTCCGCGCTTATTTGCATTGAACCCGTATTAACCGTTAATGTCCCGCCCGTAATCGTGTAGGAATTTTGATTGGCGCTTGTCACATTCATGGATATATGCGATCCCGATATGGCAAATGGCGTACTGGCCGTAATCTGATTGCTAAGATCAGGCGTGTTAAACGACTGAACCGCCGGAACCACGAAAGAACTATCCTGTACCGCGTTTTCAATAGTAAATTTATCCAATACAAGTAATTCATCCTCCGTAAAAAACGCCGCAAAAGACGTCGCCTTATTAATTGCGGACATTTGATTTACGGTGTTTTGAATTTGCGTCTGGGTTGTGGTTATCGCGTTTTGCTGTGCCGTTATACTGGAATTGATAGTTGCAATCTGGCCGTTCAACGTGGCAATTTGCGATTGCTGATTTAATCCTTGATTATTAGCCTGAATAGCAACCGCCAATTGATTCTGCAAACTGGTTAAACTGTTCTGCATATCCGTAAGCGCCGCCTGCTGCGTCAAAACCTGCGTTGTTTGGAGCGCGTATGTCACCGCTAAATTATAATACGGCAATTGGTAATTATCAAAATTGGTTTTCCAAGAATTATACTTATCTATAAACGCTTGGGATACATTACCGGTATTCATGTAATAACTCAAGTCGTAAATCTGATTTATCCCCATAGGGTTGACGCTTCTTATATCAACCCCGTCAGCTCCCGTCACATCTAAGCAAGTCACAATATTTTCAGAATTCTCGGCAATCTCAATCTTTTTCAGCAGATTATCAAAGGCAAAATACACCGGCGCGGTAGCAATCAGTGCATTAACACTGTGAACATTAACCAATCGTTTATATGTGTCAAATTCAAAAACGCATTGATAAGTCTCCTGCGCCGTTTGCTTGATAAAATCATATATGTTCTGGTTGCTCACATCAAACGTCCTGTACCTGCCAATCAAATCACTGTCCACGGTGCCCACAGACCACGATGGCATTCTGTTCATCACAATGCCCAAAAACGTATCATCCCGAGATGCCGGGTTCCAGAAATTATAAGTCGAACTGTCCAAGTACAATTGTTTATACGTAAATTCATATTCCAGAGAATATGCCGTACAGCTTTTTATTTCTTTTACGCCATCGCCGGTTTTTTTGGGATCAACCAGTATAAATTGCCCAACGCCCTTTAATTCCACAATCCTCGTTCCAATAACATCGTCATAATTCGGTGTTTTAACTCCACCGACATACGCCGGAATATTGAAAGTAATTTGAGATGTCTCATTGTAACAAATTTCCGCCGCTATAGCGTTTGCATACCCCAAGTTGCCAATTGGCGTTCCGTCATTCGCCTTTAGGATAAGAGTGGGCCTGTCGCTCAAATTAATTTGAGTAAAATCTATAACCAAAACTTCGCCCCCTTCCTCGTAAATTTACGTAAATTTATTTTAAAAAACGGTTGATTTTTTCCGACGAACAGGATATAATAAAGGTGAGGGCATGGTAATACCCTCACCAATACTACGCATGGCCGCATTCAAGGCGGTCAGGCCGCAAATCATCTAAATTAAAGAATAACCGCTAACCTTTCGCTTAGAGTGGGCGGTTATTTCTTTTTTGAAACATATGTCAAGATCGCTATTATAAGCAATCCAAACGTTAGCATAAGAAATAATGCTTCAAACGTTGACATACGGCCTCACCCCCTTTCAGAGGATCGGCCTGACCGCCCTTATGCGTCACAATGCGCATTGTTATTATAGCTCATCAGAATAAATAAATCAAGCCAAATGTTTCATAAATACTGGTAAATACAGGAAACGTATTATCAATTACGCCATACGCAATGTAGCGCCGGCAAGGGTCGTAATCCCCCTGCGGCTAAAGCCCTGTGTTATCTTATCCCCCGCAATCTGCGCTATTCTGTCCGCGTGATCGGTAATATCCTGGTCTGTCAATTGTTTAGTTACTTGCACCGGTGCTTCAATTGAACCTATGCTGACAACCACGGGCGCATTATTCACAGGCGATACTTTTGTGTTACTGCCGCCGCTTAAAGAGCTTATTTTATTATACATGGCATCTGCCGATGTCAACTGAGAAGTCCCCAGTATCTTGTTAAATATCTCCAACGCCTTCGCCCCAATATCAATAAACCCATACGCCGTTTCTTTCTGCCGTTTCGTTAATACCGCTTCTCCCTTTTGCAGCAGCGCGAATACTTCGTCATCCTGCGCGGAAGCCCCGGAACCGCCAACTATACCCCCGGCATGATACTTTTGATACAATTCGTCCCCGCCAATACGATTAATATACCATATCCCCGTGTGACCGTCCTTAACTATCGGTACACCCAAAAGCGATGCCACCTGAGACGCCAGTGATACGTTTTCCGCCGCTAACTGGTTTTGTTTGGCCGCGTCCGCATTGTTCCAGGCCGCGCTGTTGGCTTTCATCTGATTAACCAACGATTTAACCCGGCTTGTAACCGCGCCGGATGAAGCGCCGGTATCATAACTTCCCGTGTTCCCAACTATGTTTGGCGTTGTCTGCGCAGTCCCGCCGGGCGTCGTTTGCGTCGAAGCCGACATATTTGAAAACCCCGCCGATGTACTGGCGGAGAGAATGGCCAATTGCTGCTGTGTTTGCAAAACCGCGTTAAGATAATTCCCATAAGTCGCCACCGCCTGCGATGCACTGCTCCATGCGGAATCCAACGTACTTTGCGTAATATTCCCATATTGATAATTCCAATTTTTAAGATCATCGTAAAGAGTACTCCACCTGTTGGAAATTCTGTCAACAGCCAGTTCATAAATTTTTTCCTGGCTGCTGACGCTATTTTGAAGAACCTTAATTTCCCCGTCCTTCTCCGATTTAAACGCCGCCGCCATATCGTCAAGAGTGCTGTTCATACTGTCCGTGGCATATTGATTCTGTTGATCCTGAAGGTCATTCTGGCTTTTGGCCAGCTGCTCTTGCAGCTTCTGCTTCTGCGCTTGCGCTTCCTTACTGTCATCAAGTGATAATAACGCAATTTGCGATTGTAAATCCGCTTGGGATTTTACGCTGTCAGCCACGGTTTTATCATATGAGGCCTTCTGCTGCGCCAATTTCAGCGAATCCTTCTGGGCGTTTATTATATTCTGGTAAGCGTCCTCCTGGGATTTTAAAGCGTCAATCTGGTTTTGAACTTCCTGCTTTATCATGTCCTCAACATATTTCAACAGATCATCCAATCCCGTCTGTTGCTGTTTCAAAGAATCCGATAAAGTCTGTGAAGCCGTTTTCGCGGCATCCGCCAATTGCCCTGTGGCCTGCCCTATGCCGGTAATCGCCTCATCCGCCATAGAGCGCAGATTGTTAATATTGGTCAATGCTTGTTCATATTGGTCATTGCTCAAACCCAAAGCCTGCACCTGCGCCAGATTCGCATATACAAGGCCCCATGTCGATTTAGATACGGCGTCGGTGCCAAAAATCAAATTATTCAGCGCGTCATTTTCATTTCCTAATACCGCCGCTCTCAATGCCTCTACATAATTAAGGGCGGTTTGAACCGCAAGGTCGTCTGTGCGAGCCGCCGTAACCTTCTTAATGGTTTCAGCGTTAATCTCAAGTTGTCCGTTCTCATCCGTCAGATAAGATAAATATTGTACGCCCAATCCGGCAATTTTCTGGAAAGTATCAACCGTTATAAAGCCGGAATCACTAAATTGCTGCGCCGCGTCAGTCAATGTGCTATATACATTTTGTACACTACTTAACGCCGTATTCGCGTCCGAAACAATCGAATCCAAAACATCCTGCATAGCTTTGGCCGCGTCATTCAAGTCGTTTTCCATCGTCCTGTAAGTATCGGACGTCTTATCTTTCAATTGAGAAATCTGATCATGTATTCCATTTATAACGTCTTTCCATGCCGCAACTATATCGCGCTTGTCCGAACCCGTAATGGTCATCATGCTTATGGCGTCTTTCGAAGCCTGTAACTGTAAACTATAAACGCTGTCAGTGGCGTCGGCCATTGATTTCGCCACATCAAACCATGTGGAAGAGTTTTGCTGGTTAGACTTGTTCAAGTCCTCTGTAGCCTTTATTAAATCTTCATACGCCTTGCGCAGATCATTCGTTTCCTGCTGTGTCTTGCCAGTCAGTTCATTTATGTGTTCCTGATTCGCAATATACAGGTCATTCGCCTGCGCGTCATAATCGACCCGGAACCCCGCGCCCTGTAGTTTATCCACATTTGCGCTGATTTGTTTGCGTCTTTCTTCATTAAGATTATGTAATGCGTCCTGTTCCTGCTTGTATAGGTCAATAAGCTTTCGCTGATCCGCTATTCTGTCCGCGCTATATTTTGTTATCTGGTCATTCTGATTGGTTCTGGATATTTCGGCTTGTAAATCACTGAGCCGTTTTTCAGCCTTATACAAAGTATCTATCACGGCAACATATTCTTGTACTTCCTGCGTCACCGCTTTCGCCCCGCCACTGGAAACCTTTGAAGAATTACCGCCGGTGGTCAAATTGCTAAAATCAATTGTTAATTTGGAAATTTGGCCTATAACATGAGAGTAGGCGGCAACAACGGCATCAATTTGTTTCTGAACATTCTCGCTGACGTCTTGCTCGCCCGCGGACGCTCGTAAACCTACCATTGCGTCTGTGGCGGCTTCTAGGCTTGAAACCGAACCTGCCGCTTTTTCCCCAGCACCTTTTATGGCGTCACCCATATTTGCAACCGCAATTTTAGCAAAATTCGAAGCATCCTGTAAGCCTTTGTGAGCAATTGTATAAATATCGGATGCGGCGGCGTTGCGAAGCTTGACAATGGCGTCTATCTTCATTGCTTCCGTCAAGTCTGTAAGCTTCTGTGTATTCACGATTAATTGACCGTTTTCTAAATTCAGCGCGCTCAGATACTCCGGACTCAACGCCATTAAAGCCTGGAATGTACCGACCGAAATTGCGCCATTGTCATTGTATTCTTTAATAGCGCTGGCAACCGTCGTATATGATGATTCCATCACCGCCAGTTGGTTATTCAAATCAACGGTCTTGATAGAAAGATCGGCTATCAGCGCCAACTGCTCTTTTGTAAATCCGTTTACGACACCTTGCTTAACAGCTTGTTCCACCAAACTATTAATAAGCTTATTGGTATTATCAACATTAATTTGAAGTTTCCCATCTGTCGCGGTCAGTAAATTCGCAAAATCGGTTCCGCTCTGCTGTATATCTTTAAACGTGGCCGCTTCAACTTGCCCCGTCCGAGCTTGCTGCTCCATCGCATCTTTAAGCACATTAACTTTGTCCGCTACTTGCCCAAAAGCATCCATATATATTTCCCACGGGGAAGCATTGCTGGCATCTTCGGCAGCCTTCGCTAAAGCAGGGAAGCTATCGTCTACTGTTTTTTTTATGGTGTCATTAAGAGATTCGTTTGCGCCAATTGCCGCTACAACGGCGGTTTTCATATTGTCTAATTCCTGCGTAGTCTTTGGAATGCCGTGTTGCTGCTGGTACAGGGCTTCCTGATATTCGGTCTGGTTTTTTATGTAAGTATCCATTGTCGGCTGTATATCAGTAATTGCCCCGTTTAATGCCTTGTATTCTTTAGACTGCGCAAGAGTCAAAGCCTCGGCGTTTTTGCCCGAACCGTTAAGCTCATCTTGTTTTTTCTTCACCAAATCCATTGATTCGCGTAACGCGCCATAATACTTTAACGTTGCGTCAGGGTCATTTTTGGGATCAGCATATAAAGTGGGTGCATATATCGTACCCGGATTATGCTGTGCTAAATTATATGGAGACATTATTTGTTTTATCTGATCCGTTAGTCTCGAATCACCAAACAATTGTCCCATACTACCAATATCCATTACACGGGACTGCATTCCAAACAACCCGACGTTCCCAAGCATCGCAACTTCATCTCGGGCGGCGGCCAGCGATTTTTGAAGTTGTGCCAAATAATCCAAATTTTCTTGATCCGTTACGGTTTTCAACGCTTCGGCGTATTCTTTTGTTCCGCCCGTCAAACCTTCCAAAGCTTTTTTCCGGTCGCCAAGCAGAGGAATTATCTGATTCTGAATATCTTTGAACTGCGTCTCCTGTTCGGTGGTTCTATTGGATATTCCGGCCAAATTCTCATATTGAGCATATAAATCTCTTAACTTGTCCGCTTGATCGCTTGCGGCTTGCCCAGCCTCAATGTCTTTTTTATTAGCCTCATGTTTTGCGGCAATATAGTTATTATAAGCCATTATTGCGCCAACGAAAACTAATCCCAAGCCTAAAATAGCGACTTTCGCTATTGCGGCAGCCCCTCCGACAGCTTCCAGCGCCGTTTTATAAGTATATATTGTCTCCGTGGCACTATTAACAACAGTAGGAATGCCCGCAATTGCCTTGTATAATTCATTAAATGGAGCAAATATCGCAGTAATTTTATCCCATTTAGAAATTGCTAACAATCCAAGCGTGATCAAAATAACCACATTAAGGTCATGAAATCCGTTGACAACCCACGTAAGAGCATCAAGCAGTCCTTTTATTGCACTTGTATTAATAGTGTTTTCCCACATACCAACCACTGATTGACTCAGTTTGTTTGCCTTATAACCCACACTGTCCATTATAACGCCGAATTTATCCAGCGTTGTCCCCGCGCTCGTTTGTGCAACTTCGGTATATTTGAGTACATCTCCATAATTTGCCATTGTCGCTCGGAAGATATTAGATTGGCGAACACCCGCCATCGCCGTACTAATTGCGTTCTGTTGCGTTGTATTAAAAGATTTCCATCTATTACCAACATCATCTATTACATCGCCCAAATCGCGCCAAGCCCCGCTGGAGTCCCTAAGAGCTATGCCAACCCTGCTCAATACTTTTTCCACATCGTTCAGCGCGGTCATATCGCCTGAACCATCGTCGACAAAGTTTCCTACCTTGACGTTTTCCATTCGCGCTATAAGAGTCCGCCAAGTCTGCCCGATTGTCTCCGCCGAAAGACGCGTTCGTTCAGATCCAACCGCCAAAAGTCCGGTCAGTTTGTCTATCGAAATTCCCGCTTGTCCCGCGCTCGCCGCTACATACTGGAAGCTAGTGGCAATTTCCTTGGCGCTCGTCGCCGCCACCAAGTCTACAGCGTTAAATTTATCAACAACGCTCATAGCGTCACTGGCGGCAAGATTATAGCCGTTTAAAGCCGCGGTAAGAAGCTTTGTCGATTCTGCGTTGTCAATTTGCGCCACGCGAGAGAACATAGTCGATGTTTGTATCAACTGGTTCGTTTCCTCTATCGACTTTCCCTGGCGCAGCCATTCGTCCGCGCCTTCCATAACAGCTTGGGTAGTAACGCCAAGCGCTTTGGCATACTGGTTATATAAAATGACACTTTCCCGCGCCTGCGCGTTCGACCATCCCGTCACCATCTGTAGGTCGGTCATAGCCGTATCAAGTTCTATAACAGCCCGTACACCATCGCTAATAGCCCTCGCGACCTGCATAAACATGGTGCCCGCAATCATCCACAGTCCAAACTTATCAAATGCGTTGGATATCATGTCACCAAAAGACTTCATATTTTTCCCGGCAACTATTGTGTCAGTGTTGAGCTGCCGCATCGCTAGTCTGGCCTTATTCAGATCTGCTTTAGTGTTAATACCGTTGATTGCCGCCTGAACTTCTTCGACTTGTTTAACAAGCTCCGGGTTGCCTTTATAAGCGGTATATCTTTTCATAAAGACATCCAGATCCATCTGAAGCTTTTGTACCGCGCCACCTAGTTCTGTCTCTTTTTTCGCGCTTGCGGCGTCCTCTTTATATCGTTTAACCGCCTCGTTAAGCAAATTGTACTTATTAGTCAGTTCAGTCAATTGCTCTGCGTCTGGATTGTTCTTAACTCCGGTCATTATATCTTGAAATCTTGAATTAAGCCCTTCATTGCCCGAAGCTTCCAATATTCCTTTATTCTTAAGTTGGTAAGTCTCCAGTCTTTCCAACATCAAGACTGTATCAGCGATAAGCTCTTTCTGTGCTGCGGCTTCTTCCTCGGCTTTTTTCAGGCTTGCGTTGGATCTATCGAGGGTTTCTTGATATTGTTTGGCTTCCTCACTAAGGAGTTTGAACTTATTAGTCAGTTCAGTCAATTTTTCGGCGTCTGGTTTGCTCGCAACTTCAGTCGCTATATCTTGAAGTCTTGAATTAAGCCCTTCATTACCAGTAGCCTTCAATATTTCTTGATTTTTAAGTCGGTAAGTTTCTAGCTTCTCCAACATCAATGCCGTATCTACGGTAAGCTTCTGCTGTGACGTGGCTTCCGCTTCGAGCATCTTTCTTCCTTTTTCGCGATTGTCGTTAATAATAATTTGCTTTTCTGCGAGTTGTTTCGTTTCTCCGTCTATTTCACTAAGGATAACTTTTTCTTTACCATAACCCAAATTATGTATCTCTGTTTTATGTATTGCTTCATCTTCATCGGCTATTAAGCCCTTATAAATAGTGCGTATTTTAGTAATCTGGTCTTTAACCTCGGATAACCCACTGGTATCAGCCTCAACAGACACTTTTAATCCGCCTTGCTCCCGGACTATTTTTTCCATTTCGGCAACTTGGCTGTTTATATTAGCTTTATCAGCTTCTAAAACCGCTCGTACCTTAATACTTAAATCACTGGCCATTTTTGTTATCTCACCGTCCTTCTAAGCGAGAAATAATTAAAAAAGCAGGGGTTTGAAGATGTATCTTCTTGCCCCTGCTTTACTTGTTTCACAATCATTAATGCCGTATAAACTATTTAGCGCCCTCACCATACTCAAAGAAACCATAATCCCACGGGCTGCCACCCGGTAAATCACTCCCGGAAATTTCAACGCCTTCATCATTTAAAGGCAACGCGAAATAATAAGTAACTATAGTGCCGTCTTTCTGCGTAAAATATGCCGTATGTATAGAACCGTGCGCCACTTCCGGGATAAACTCATACTTCCCGCCCTCAAGTTCAATTACATTATAATTATAATTGCCATACTTTTTCATTAAAAACACTCCTTTAGATTAATTTTTATTGATAACATCACTTATTACTTCGCCGATAAAAGCTCGTATAGCCGCTCCGCCATCACCGAAACCTGTTCACGGGTTGCAAACCCTTTAGGATTAGTGCCATCTGTAATGCCCAAGCGTATAGCTTTATTAAACTCATCATTCTTCCAGTCGCTGGCGGGAAGCGATATTTGTTCTTTTTTATACACTTCCATCATGGCGTCAAACTGCTGCTGCGTCACTTGCTCTTCCTCCTTTGTGGGTTGTAAGCTGCTTGCATTCCCCTGTGAATTGACCGTAACCTTTTCCCATGGCATCACGGCGATGTCCGGTATCTTCGCCCCCGCACGTATCTGAGCGTCCGTAAAGCCCGCGCCGTACTGCATGTGAGGCTTGTCCGGGAAAGAAGCCCACGATCCGCCCCATTCTCCGCCCATGTCCTGCCAAATACGTCCGCAATACTGGAAAAAGTCAACAGGTTTGCCATCCAGAGTGAATATCTTGCTCTCATCATACGCTTTACCAGATATGTTCTGGCAAATGTCAAAAGCATACCTGAAGTTGTGGGGCGAAGCGCCGCCTTTGCAGTTAGTTATTATATCTCCCGGTGCCGTGCGCCCCTGAGCGTATAAAATGTCCTGATACGCGCTGCTTCGGTATGTCTGGGTGATTTTTACTTTCAACCCTGCCGCCGAACAGCGTTTGAGAAACTCCACCGCCCCGCGATAAACAACCGGCAATAACTCCGTAATATCATCACAGGGCATAGAAGGATTGTTTGTCATTATATCCCCGTCCTAATTATTATTATCAGCAGGCGTTATCGCCGAGGTTTTAAGCGCATATACCGCGGATTCTATCAACGCCTTAATCTGCGTGGGGTCAATCTTATACCCCTTGCTTGCCAAGAATTGCTCCACATACGAATACTTCTGTTCGCCGGAATCAGTTCCGTCAAACATTTGCTGCGCGGCTGAAACGGCCACGCCTACCCATTTCTGCAACTTGGCCAACTCCAGATCATCGTGGTGTGATTTAAGCCACGGAATGAAATAACTCGTGACGATAAGCGCGCAAAGGCCAACCAAGGCATTTGCTAAAGGCGTTAAATCAATAATAGCGTTTGGCATATTATCCTCCTATTTTCTCGTGTTATTTTGTCTCGATAGCGACGTTCCACTTATGAGCGCCTACTAGGAAGTATCCCTTCATAGATATCATCGCAGGAGCAACATCCTCATTATTCATATCAGCAATGGCGTTTATCTCAAAATAATGCGGAATGTTAGCATTCGGAACCGAAAACTGGAAGTTATCCCCTCCCGCTGCGTTAGAAAACGTTTTTAACGTTCCATCATACAGATTGAACCAGCGTACGGTCGTGTATATTGTATAACTGCCAGATTCAAACTGGAAATCAATCCAATTGTCATCAGCGTCGAAGTTAATATTCATTCCCGCGGACGGCCACGGAAAATCGCCGTTATCCGTAGTGAACAACTCTGTCCCGCCGCCTTCACTACCGCCTGAAGCGCCTTTTCTGGAAAACGTGTCCATAGGATTGTTTACTCTGTTGTCTATGATAACGCCGCCCTGGTTATCAATCGCGGCGGCATTGGCATACTTGCCAATCGTAACCGTTGCGCTTTCAGTCACGATAAGATCGCTGGCCGTCGCCCCGGCTGCCATCAGGATATTGGCGTCGGGGTTCGCGGCCAGCGTCCCCGTAATATTCAATCCCATATCCCCGCCAAGCACCGCGTTGCACGCGCCAATTGCCAGGCTTTGAAACTGCGCCGAGCCATCCGCGCTTTCCTGGTTGTCCCAATTAAAACCACCGCAATTCTGGATAAAAACATCACCAACCGGGCCATAACCGTTGACGGAACATTGACAGTTCTGTATGATAAATGTTTCGGCCAAGCGAATATTTTGTCCGTCATCATCAAAATTGAACTGCCCCGCCCCCATGACATCCGCCAATACAGTCACCAGATTGGCGGACGGTGGTGCCGTGACTTTTATGTTCACGTTGGCATTAACAATCTTGTCGCTAAAAGTCGCAAGATATGCCATAATCTCTGCCGCGGTTCCCTCAAAATCTTGATCTTCGGATATAACGACAGAATCGCCGCCGCCTGTCGGCGCGGCCACTCCTTCAATATGAGTTCCGTCCGCAGTAACCGCAAGGAACTTGCCCCCGGCAATATTCTGAACGGAAGTGGATGGTGATATAGCCGAAGAGGTTGCGCTCCCGCCGGAGGCAACAACAGAATCTGTGTATTTTTTTGCACTGCGTTTAGCCCATACAGCAAGAGCCACGGGGTCTGGGGTTTTGGGCATCAGATCATCTCCTTCCAGACGTGATCCAGAGAAACTTTCCAAAAGCTCCCATCTTCCTCGCAATAGCAAATATCCCCGCATTCAAACCAGTGCGGTTCCGCCAATTTCCCGCTTATCGTAGCGCGTAAACGGCATTGAAGCCCGTTGGGTGTTGCAGTAATTGTATCCAAATAACATTCCTCCTTATATCAAACCACATCAGATCAAATTTCATAAATTTCGGATTCCTCTTGCAATTTGCTATAGTCCTGTTCTATGTAAAACTGTTGTGTCACACCAGTTGAGCGATGATTCAACAATTTACTGACACTTTCAAGAGATTGTCCTTTTCTTTTTCTAAGGGAACTTCCGCTTCTGCGCAGACAATGCGCGGTTATACCGCTAACCCCCGCGAACCCTTCCAGTTTTTTCGTGTATAATTCCTGTATCATCGCTTTGGCGTTGCCTCCGGTTTTGGTACAAAAAAGGAACTCTGATTTAATTCCAATCGCTTCGCGCTCTTTTAACCATGCGGTTATAAGTTCCCTGATTCTGTTTGATATATAAAAAGTACAGATATACCCCTCTTTTTCCTCAACACCGTCAATAACTTTCTTTTCCAAGTCTATTTGCGCCACTTTAACGCTGCACAAAGCATTTATTCGGCTCATGGTATACAGGGCATATTCAAAATATAACGATAACTGCGTATTGTTTTCTTTCGCCAAGCCTTCTCTTATCAGCGCAATTTGCTCGTCCGTAAGGAATATATGTTCCGATACATACTGCCCCGTTATAATTTTGGGTCTGTCAACCAGTTCCGTTGGAATTTCTTTTATCTTCCTTTTTTTTCGTAAATAAATAAACAGCGAAGAAAGCGTGGAAATCCTGCGTCCTATGCGTCTGTTGTTGTTATGCAAAGTGTCTATGCAAAATGTGATATAATCGTCTATGACATCAGCCAAATCATCAGTCTCAAAGTCAAGAATGTATTTATTATTATAATTCAATAACAGATACACCAGAAACTGGTTAAAATCGCTGATATACGCCTCTTTTGTTTTGGGGCGCAAACTGCGCTTGCCGTTAAGGAATTTCTCGAATAACTCTATATTTTGCGGGTTGCATTTTGTCAATAATTCATCGGTAACATACCTTGTATAACTGCGAGCCATCAAAAATCACAACTTTCTCATTCAACAATTTCAAGTCCGCGCGCTGTCAACCCCTCTTTCATCGCCTTAATATGGCCGCCGGAAGATTCCAGAGATTTAATAGTATTCTTGGTGAACGGACGCGGCTGTCTGTATAAGTAATCGGGCTTGGTGTCATAATCATAGTTATGTCCTCCATACCCGTCGCCATATTCAATCAAATCCGCCAAAGGTTCATCAGGTGGGTAACTCGTAAAATAACCATTGTACTGTTCTTCCGGGTTCGCGCGCCGTGTTATATTTGTCACTTCCAAAACCCCGTCCTCCGGGGATTCGGCCTTGATGTTATCCTCGGATATAAGCCCGCCGTCAAACACGCGTCTCCGATAAAAACTTGGGCGTCTTTTGCCATCAATATTGCCTGAATATGGATCATATACCGTCTGGTCTATGTTTTGCTGTTCCTCTTCAATTACCACTCGCGCCACTTCTGTCGCCAATACATCATTTACCGCGGATTTAAGATATGTATTAAGTTCATCCAAATTCTTAAAGGTTGGCATATTAATTACCCGTATCTTGATACACTGGTTCCTGATAGTTCACAATAGGTTGGAATCCATTTAACAACCCCGCCAATTGCTTCAAATCGCCTAATTTATCCCACGCGTCCGGCGTAAATCCCTGTATCGCCTTCAATGCCTCATTTGCGTCAAAATTATCCAGCAATCTTTTCAATGGCGCGATAAGCCCGTTAAGGCCGGTTCTTTGCGCCTGCGCGTAATTTCTGGCGTCCTGTATGGCGCTCACCAAATGGCGATATTGCTGCGTGGTGCCAACTTGGTTGATAATCTTATCCGCCAGGTTCAAACCGTTAATAATATCCCATGCCGTTTGTATATCGTCCGGTAAATTAAGATTGGTATAATACTTACACAGTAAAAAATCAAACATAATACTTCCGGTTTGTGGGTAATAGTTGTAATCCGCCCAGTCAACATCGGACATTTCCGAAACAAATTGCCCAAACTCCTTCACGGTAAGCCAATATTTTACATCAATCGTAATTTCTTTACCGTCAAGTTCACCAACCTGTACCGTGACAGTCTGCGGCTGTTGCTTACACAGGCTTTTCAACGTGGCTGCGGAAACGCTTTTTGGCATAATAAGCTCCTTTAATCAGCAATTTTCTTGTTCTTCTTTCGTTGTTTACGTTGTTTTACAACGTATTCATAGTCGCACCAACCCCCGTCAATCAATGACAAACAAACCCATTGATAGTCTATATCCGGGTATTGATACCAGAATAATTTTCGTTTTAATTTCGCAATGCTGTCGGGGCAACCCTTTACATCAATGACAACTTCCTTGCCATCCTTGTAACGCATAAAAAAATCAGCCACATATTCTATCGGCTGTATAGTTCGGTCGTCTCGTTTAAATTTTGGTTGCAGCGTATACGGTTTCTGCATTTCGTATTCTATAATATCGCCGCTCTCCACTCGGGGCAAAACTACATCGCGGTAGTATTTCATTTCCATTTCACTGTCAAAAATTATTCCGTCATATGTACGCGGGGTTGGACTTTTGCTTACATTATATTTTGTCCTTGTTATCTCTGTTCACCGTCCCAATAAAAAAAGTCCTATACAATCACGCCAATACAGATTCACCGAAAATTTTTTGACGCTATTGCTTAGAACAAAATTGTGTGTTATAATATCTATGTGCAGTTGCATAAGGGTGGCTCCGGCTTGACTCCTCGGGAGAGGGGGGATAGCTGTGTCTATGTTCGAGGCTTTTATACTTGTTTTCACGGTGATGACGTTCGTCATTAGTCTGATCAAGCTTATAATCGTCATGACAGACAATTTCTCAAAAAAGAAATAGACCGCCCCATATATATGCTAAGGTGAGCGGTCTAAATCAATAATTTTCACTGCAAGCCGAGCCGCCTTTAGAGCGGACTGTGCGGAGAACAGAGAGTGTTGGCGCACTCTCTCTTCTTTATTTATACCCTTATTATACACCAACCATTCGCGGTTTGCAAGAGAAATTTTTGCCAAAAACCGACAAATTTTACCAAAACTAACATTGCCTGACTTTATAATACTTGCAAGACATTCTCTCATTAATTTCGAATTGCCCCGTAACTTTGCAATACTTCTGGTTGCAGCATATACTGTCTATTTTCCTGCAAAGCAAGGGTTTGTGTTTATCCTGTTGCCTCTCGGCATATACGCACGGCGTCATTATACCAGTTCAATGATGTTAAAATCGGGCGAACCTATATCAGATTCATATTTTACCTGCACAGTATCACCCGCCGAATAAACTTTATCCGTCTTAACGGCAATGCCGTAGCCCTTAAAATCTATGCCGATAATGCCATTTCTGGCCTTGTTTATTACGGTTGCGGTATAGGTTTTAATTTTCTTTTTTTGCTTAAATTCCGGCACATTCTGAATATTTTCCGCTAAATCAACCGAAGCGGGTGGGAACTCATTTATATCATAGCTGCTGCCCTCCATCGCGGCCCCCTTTCAATTCTCTGGCAGGGGGATATCTTTTATTCGGTATCCCCCCGTCAGCAATCATAAGCAACATTCAAATTCCCTGTTAATTTATTTCACCGTTACCTGAACATCATCGGTCAAGCCGCCAGCCGTATATGTAACCGTTATGGTGGTCGTTCCCGCGCCTACCGCGGTTACAACGCCAGCCGCGCTTACAGATGCCACGGTCGGCTCACTGGCAACAAAAGTACACTGGTCGTTGGTTATTAATATCTCAGTATACATAACGCCTCTGTCCCCATATACAGAAATCGTCTGGGTTTCGGGCGTTGGTGCCAAATTCAACTCTATCGGCGAAGGGGAAGCTATAATCCCTACAAGCTGCGGCGCAACGTCGTCGGCAACATACTCTTTAACATAGCCATAAACCATGCCGTCCGCACAGCTCTGCCCGTTCACAGAAAGGGCCACGCCCTGCATCTGCGTGTCGCTCGTTGTGCCGTCCGCGTTAAAGGTTATAGTAATCTGATCGCTGCAAGCGAACGAAGGTATATCAACTGTCACAGTACCAACATTCCCAACAAGACTGTCGGAAATGGTACCCTCCAGAAGCAGTCTGCCTATAAAGGGCGTGCCGTCTGCGGTAATCGTAACTGTCTTGGCCTTGTCGATGAATGGATACGTGGTCGTCACGCAAACGTCCGCGATGTCATAACTCGATAAATCAAGCGTAACGCCATCGGCGGCAGCCGGAACATTAACGCGCCTGTTATCGGGGAATTTTACGCTGACAACGCCGCTTGTCGGCGTATTCAGAACGGCCTTCCCAGCCGAATCAACGTTAATCGGATCTTCAATGACAAAAAGTTCCGTAAAATCATAATTTATCGTAGAACCTTGCGTGGCGGCAATATATTCAAGGTTCCACTCTTTAATTGTCAGAGTAACGGCAACATTTCTGTCGGAATGGCTCTGCATAATAAGCGCGTTGCCTTTGCCGCCCCTTGTGTCTTTTGTCTGCCCCGTTATCGCAATAGCGTATGTCGTACTGTATTCTCCGGTAAAAGCTATTAAACCGGTTTTGTTATCCTGAAACGCGAAGTTGCCAAGCTTATTCAGGAATCTTACGCCCTGCTTAACTACAACCGTAGTAGTCTTATTCTTCATCCTTCAACCTCCTCAAAAAAATATCGTCAATGACGATCAAACTTTAAACAAATTCGAATTGTGATAATCCGTGTTTTCGCCTTTAAATAAATCATGCTCTTCAAATCCGGCAATCCAATGTGAAACGCTCTTGTTAAAAGTGACAAATCCTCCCAATTCTGCTCCCCTGAGCAGTTTCCAATCCTCAAAACTGGATATGTAACGGATCAGGTTGTTAAATTTTCTGATGGTAAGAATTTTCGCCAATTCGTCAACGCCTTTGTGCAAATACATGGATAGAACGTCAATCAGGTTTTCCAGGTTGGGCGGAATATAGCCGTCTTGCTGTTGTTCATACACCCGTCCCATGTTCATCGCTTTTTCGGTATCCTCATTAATGAACTCATCCGAATATTCAATCCCGGCCTGTTCAAAGATCACCTGCCTTATCTCCATGAAGTCCTTATAATTTATTTCAACGCCATTAATAAATAGCGAGCATTTTGTGTAATCCCCATTGTCTTTGCGTTCAATCTCAAGATTAAAATCATTTGTCTTTGTAACCATTTCAAGCAATGCAAACAACAATGGCACATACATCGCATATTCCGCGTTGCCATATGCTTCATAGTTTTCAAAAGCATAAAACAAAAACCACATATACGGCAATTTGATAAGCTTTCTGTCTTTGGAACGCTCTTTTTTAACCATCAATACTCCAACGCATGTGTAAAACTCAATAAGGTATTCAAGCCCAACCGGATAGAACGTGATCCCCTTGTAGCAATAAGGCTTGCCAAACGCCAAAGATTTTTCAAGGTCACACTGTTTGGACAATACGTCAAGAAAGCTGATTTTTTCATCCAATGGCGCTCACGCCAGTTGTAAACAGCATGGAATACCCCCAGAAATCACCCTTAAATTGCCTTATGGCCAATACGGGTTTATCAACAATTCTAAAATCGTTCACCAGTCCAACATCCTGTCCGTTCAACGTCTCAATCAGTTCCGATGCAATCCTGTTTCTGCGGCGTCCCCCCACAATTTTGCTTATGCGCTGGTTCACTATCACATCCACCTGAACATATAAATCGCCCAAATAAACGTTGTTGGGGTTGACTTGCGCGGGGTATATCCTGATTTGCGCTTTTTGCTGTTCTTCGGCAGTCCCCGTAAATGGTTCGAAGAATACCCTGCAATTCGGGTTTCGCTGCAATTTGGCGTCAAACTCGGTTATCATATCCTGTATATCCTCATCGGATATATCATGCGATAACGGGTTAAAATCTTCAAATTTTAATAATTTAAATAAATTATAATTGTGTATTAAAAGCGCCGCCAGGTTCTGCTCCAACTTTTCAAACTTGTCAAACAGCTTTATAAATCTGGAATTATTTTGTGTCATCATATAAACCGCCCTTTTATGTCAAGCCAATCAGCTTAATCACGGCAATATCCTCGGAAATGATTTGCGTTCCCGTAAGTTTAAGGTATATCGTCCGTCCAATTAAGCCGGGGTCATTCGCGCATTGTAATTTGATGGTATTATGCCCCTGCGCGGCAATAGTAATGCATGATGGCTGCGAAATACCTGATTCATCCAACACTGTCCATACAGCATCATCATCAACCAAGTTCCCGTTCCCGTCAAAGAAATTGGCGGTAATCGCCTTTGGCAAGCCACCCACTCTAAGGCTGGCGTCACCGGAATATATAATTTTGGCGCTATCGGGTAGCTGCGCCTGCATGTCCGCCACATTCACAGAAATGGTTTTAACGATATCATTAAATGTTATTTTAATCTCCGCCTGCCCCAGGCTGACGCCATTAATCAATCCGCCGTCAGAAATCGAAACAACCCCTTCGTCAGACGATACATACATCACGCCGTCAAATACCTGCTCGCCGTTAATCCTGGCGGCAGTCTGAATCTGGAACAATTGACCAACCGCTATTTCAAGCGCCTCGGGAGTTATTATTTCAAGTGAATGTTTATTTGACATGTTAAAATAATCCGCTATCATAAGTTCCCGGCTGTCTTTCGTCGGGTTAAAGGTGGTTTCCGCAACAATATAGGTAAATAGCGCGTTATCGCCCCGCGAGTTTTCAACGAGGTTGATCTTTGTAATGGAATAAACCAGAGGATCGTGGACTTGTGCGTGTTGGTAATCATCAATCATAAATCGTCTCTCGCGGTTCAGCTTTACCGTTTCCTCATTCTTTGGCAATAATATTTCAAGCCGCGTGTCCCCCACAACAATATATCTGTTGTCGCTTTCGCCGGAAGAATACCTTGTGCTGTCTTGAAAAACGCAGTAATATTCAATGATATCCCCGTCATCGTTTACCCACTTGAGATTATAATTGCAGGCAACCATCCAGCCCTTGTCGTAAATAAGATCACTGCCGGGCAATTCGGTTATCAGATAGTAATTGCCGTCGTATTTAACGTAATTACCTATCTTTAACGTATTTACATAACACAATATCTGGCGTATTTTAAACTGCGTCTGCCGAATTGGAACGTTGCCCTGCACAATAGCCTTTGTGCGGATTGCCGTTGATTCGTCCAGCGTGCCGTTTTGATAAAGCACCACATCCTGCCCTAAGAATGTCGTCTGCAATACTTCATCAAAACTGTCACCCGCATAGTCTAAAAATTCATCCTCTTCATCCCCGGACAAATTAACTTGCGGAGGAGTGAACAAATACCACGAAGCGCTCATCGCTCACCCCTCCTTTAGTTAAATGCGTGTCGTTTTTGCTTGTGCAACTTTGCCTCGATTTCTTCAAGAATACCGTCATACTCTGATTTAACCGCTTTTTTAGCAACGCCCGTAGAATTTAGCTGTATATCTTTGCCAATTACGCTGTCCAGTTTATTAATACGGCTCAGTTCACGCTTCACGTAATATTTGGACATTATTAAACCGATTGTGTTAATGACGGTATACGACGAATTGATCAAATTATTCTGTCCGTCATATTGCAAAGGCCCAATATCCAGTTCGTAATCGGCAACAGCCATCATGTACCACTGTAGGACTAAATCATCCGGTATCGGATATTTGCTTCTAATCGTCGCATAAAATACTTCGGTGGCTTTTTCATTGTCAGTCAATTAATCGCCCCCTGATGCTTACTCGGTCTTTTTAGTTCTGCCAGGCGAATTTTTCGGAATATTTATCAGGTCTCCGCTCAAATATTTTTCCGCAATCGTTATTTTGTCATGCTCATTAACCTTTCCAGACCCCAAAATCTCTCTCAGCGTCTGTTTTTCCCCGATTGTGACAACCTTCGTTTGAAGCGCCTTAACAAATTGATCCAATTTTGCAATCTCAAATAATTTGATAATCGCATCCTCGTCAACTATTTCCTGTGTAGTTTTACCGTCTGCGCTTTCAAACCCGGCTTCTATGCGAACATCTCTGTCCTCTATGTAAAACGTTGCGTGATTGCCCGAACGGTCTATGCCGACAAAATCAGGGTTAGAGGCGTTGCATTGCGCCATTATCTCGCCTATAGTCTGAAGTATCTTCGATTTTTTAGGAACTTTGACATCGACGTCACGTTCTATTCCGTGGTAGTAACAGTCAATATTCGTATTGTTTGTAATACTTACTCTTTTTGTGTAGTCAAGTTCTGGCACAAAAATATCCTCCTAAGTTTTATTATACAGATTGATTATCTACTGGCTTGAATTTGTTATGCAACCCTGGGGTCTCCAATAGGCCCGAAGGAATTGTCAAAAATAATGCCAAGCTTATATTCCTGAGTTTTGGCAACGTCGCACGCTATCTCAAGATCAAACCGGGTCATCACACGGCCTGTCGCAACATCATTTCCGGTAAATGCCGTAAGGCCACCGCGTGTCCATGTGCGAATCGGAGACTGCATACCGTTCGGAATAACAAACAGCAGTCCGTTCGGGAAGTATGTCTCAAATCCGTCATGCGTCGGCAGGGGCTTTGTCAGATTATACTCGTTCTTGATTTCCATAACAGTCGCGCCATTATACATGCCGATAAGCCCTGTCTTGCGTATCTCGTCCATAGCCGCCTGAGAAACGCCGCCCGGCACCGGCACGACGCTACTGTAACCTAGAAGCCCATTAATCTGAGATACTACCGAATAATCGCCAAAGATACCGACAGAACCAAACCTGCGAATTTTCCTTACCATATCGTCCAAAGCAGCCTGGGTAATACCCGAACCCTGGGAGACAAACTTCACGTTCGTGGAATTGCTGATAGAATCCCAAATTTTGTATATGATATATCTGGAGGCTTTGTTCCTGATATCAATACGTACCTGATTCATGCCGATATTCTCAAAGGTCATGTCACCAAACTGAATCTTGCGATAGTCCACCTGATAACCACCGGAAACGGTCGTGGTGGCAACCGGGTACTTCTCATGCTCCCACGCGGGGAATACAACGTCGCCGCCAAGCGCCTGGAACCGGGACATATCGCCGCCAAGCTTATCAACAGTGGCATAAATAGTATCATCGTAGTTCACCGGCGTATACTGCCCCATCCAGCTAAGCAACTGCAATTCCTCTTCCAGAAGCGGAAGAATGGCAAAGGTGCGCAGTTCATTAAGTTCTACCGCCGCAAAAAGGTTGCCGCCCCCCGCCTGACGCCCAAGCTCCTTAATATGTTCCACGTGGGCGTTTGTATCGGTCACAATCTGCCCACCGGAATCTTTAATCTTGCCGTTCAGTTCGGCAACGTCTTTCCCCGCCGCCATATAGGAAAAAACCTCCACCAACGGAGATTTCTTGTTAATCTTGCCGGAACTCAAATCAGAAGTTCTTTTGGCGTTGTTAAGTTCAAAAGTTTCATTATAACCCATGTCAGATTCCTCCTTATATTGTAATTAGATTATATGGCCACGATCTGCGCCGTAACCGCAGGCTCAACCATAAATGGCGGCGTGTTGTCGGTCGCGATAGTGGAAGTCGGAAGGGTGGTAATCCCCGTAACCAACAGGTAAACGCCGGTGGCGGGGGCGCTTCCAACAACCCAGTTGCCAGTCCCGTCGGGAACAAGAACATCGCCTTTAGCAACCGTCAGTGCGCCGGAACCGTCAACTCCGCCGGTAATATGAGACGCGCCAACATCTATAAAACGATCCGCCAGAGATTCCAAGCATAAGCAAAGCAACGGCGTGCCCTGTGTCAATGTGCGATCCTGCCAGTACAAGTCCCCAGTGGGGCTGTCAAGATACTGCATAACCACGCAAAGGTCTTTTGCTTTAGTGGCGGCGGTGGCCCAAGATGTAATCTGGTTTATCTGGTCAACCTCAACTACCTTATAATTGGGCATATTGGTATGGGCTTTGATATTCGGAAATGTTTTCGCATTCCCAAAATTAGACAATTCACGAAATTTCTGCATAATATTATCCTCCTTATTTGATATAAATTAATAAAGTCCGCCGGTCGGCACGGCCTTTGAATCAAAATCATCAACATTGCCAAATATATTGTCAATGGTGTCTCTGCCGCCAAAAGAATTTTGTTCAAAAGTCGTCTTTTTCGCAAGCACGGCATCATATTTGGCGGCTTTAATCTTATCAACAATCGCGTTGATTTCAACCTTGCTCGGATCATCCGTGTACTGCTGTATCATTTCTTTGGCGCACTCCCTGTCGTCATCCGTAAACCCTGCAAGCTTGCTGTTCAGTTCGTTTGCGCAAACCTGCTTCTTGCTCTCTTTCAGGGCGGTTTCCAGTTCAGTAATCTTTTGGTTGCACTCCGTCACCTGGGCGTTTGCGTCGTCTCTCTCGCCTGTCACTTTGTCAAGCGCCGCCTCTAAATCGTCAAACTTGCTCTTCAAATCGCTTAAATCTGAATTTAACTGAACGATTTTCTCGTCTTTTTCCTTCGCGGTGTTTAGTTCCGCGAGTTTTGCTTTGATGGCATCAAATTCTTTCTGCAAATCTTCATTCATTTCGACAACTACCTCCTTATAATTGGGTTTTAATTCCGGGGTTCTCGCTGTATTTGCGCTAAAATCCGGGTTATTATTTGCTGCTGCGCTATTAAGCTCCAGCATAATAGCGCTGGGGTCTGCGGGCTTTATAGATATTACTGCAAAACCGCTATATATGTAATTTGACGGGACTCTACCAGACTGTTGCCAACCGTTTTCATATTGAATGGGCTGCCCCGGCACAGGCGATACTATCTCAACCGATCCCGTAACCGTCCCAGTGGAACTTTGCTCTTTAAGCCACTGGATAAAGTTGGGGTAGCGAAATTCATCTAAGTAGCTCTCCACTGTCAAGACTTTTATTGTTTTACCGTTAATGGCTATATTTTCTATCTGCGGGTTTGTCGCATACCCAACCATAACGGCATCATTAAATACCGGTTCCCCGTCAACTACCCCGGTCAATCCGTGGCCTAAAGGCACATCCCTTTCACTGTCAACAAACTGCGCCGTAATTGACATTCCATCGGCAGTAGACATAGCGTTTCTGGTATACTTTTCAGACCATGAAATTCCGTTGTCCTGATATTCCGAACTGTTTTCGAATATCTGATGAAGTACGAATTTTGCCCTTCTTCTGCCGTTCACTGGCGCGGATGATATTTCAACTATGCCTATTTGAGAAGAAGCAATTTCATATAAATTATCCATTTTTATCACCTACCTCACGTCGAACCCGGACTGGGCAGATTATTGCTGTCGTTCGCCTGCGATTGAACCGTGTTTTCGCTTGTTGGGTTGGGGTTTTCGGGGCGTCCTCCGGGTGCGTTGTCCTTGCTCAAAGTATAAGAAGTCACGTGGGGCGTGAATTTATTCTCTAATCCCTGCAAGCTTTCATCTTCCAACATAGCAATAAAACTGTCAAAACTCAGTCCACTTGCCGCAACCCAGGATTGCCAAGGCCCGCGTCCCTTAAGATATAAGTCGGACATATATCCTATCATATCCGTCTTATTAACATTGGTAATCGGTAGATAATCAACCTCCATTCGGCAATTATTATCCTGAATTATATTGGCGTTAATAACCTTGTTCAGTTCATTGCAAAATTGATTTATCCAGGAAAATATTTCAGAACTCACAAGCTCCAGGTTTAATTTCAACACCGCGTAATTGCCTTTCGAAGTACCATTCAGCAAAGGAAGCCCGAATCCGACGTCACCGGCTATTTTTTCCAACATGGAATTTTCGTCCGGTGTGGTGAATATGTTCGGATTAACGTCAAGTTTTTCTAATTTGGTGCCTGCCGCAAGCGAAAAGAACGCCTGCCCCCATTGCCCCTGCTTGCGGTTGTTTAACGCCGATTTAATGGTTTCATGCTGTTTCTGCTGTTGGTCTCCGGTCAGTACCGAAAGCCCCTTTTCCTTGCCTTCGGGGAATGTCTGGTATATAATTTCATTGTTTATGGCATCCAGAGTGTTTCTTTTCGTGTCAATAAAATAGTTATAAAACAGGATATCGGCTAAAGCCCCCGCAGCCAACGGCCTGCCCCACACCTCTTCCCTTTTTGCGCCAACCTTTGTCACTATAGTTTTTGAGTTATCCAGAACAAGCCATCTGTTGGTTCCCGTGCTATAATTATATTTCTTCCAGGCATCGCGGATTTCCTTGGGAAACAACATCAGCTTTCTCGATAACCCCGCCGCTATAAACTGGCTGAAATAATTCAGATCAAACGCAATCTCATAAGAATTGTTCTTGATGGAAACAATCTTGCAATAATCGGTGGGCAGGGCAAATAAGCTGTAATTTGCCGAATTGCTGGTGTTTAGTTGCGTCAGCATAGCAACAACCAAAGGGTCAATAAACTTTTCATCCAAAGGCTTTTGATTGGTGATAAGATAATAAAAAGATACTCCGTCATTGCAGCTTTTGAGTATGGAATCTCTTATAATTTCCTTATCCTTTATCGTATCCAGTACAGAAGTAAACAGAGCCTTATTTCGTGCATATCTGGCTGGCTTCTTTCCGTCAGAACGTTTGTCCTTCGTGTATATAATTCGATCCAAAGTGGGCAATGATACCATGTAATCAACTACATTTCTGATGATGCCATTGGAAGTATACGCCCACCAACACATGTCCCTTAAAGCTTTATTCTCAGTTTGGGGATTCATCAATACCCGTTTTAATTGATCTATGGTAGACGGGTAGGTAATTTGGTTCCAACCACCCATATAGCCAATACCAAGATTCGTATTGTATTCAAAATTCACTTCTTTAGGGCCGGTTTCTTCTTTTACAGGCAACAGCATCACCTCCTTATGCGTATTTAGTTATAGAGACACATAAATTCATAATTGCTTCTTTTAACGCGCAAATCGTTTTCCAAAGTGTTCGCAAAATAATTCCCATAGCTTAATGCGGAATACCTGTCTTTGCGCATATTCGTCGGCTCTTTAACCTTTACATCAGAACTTGTATTGATTTCATAGCTAAGATTGACCATTTCATTTATCATAGCCGTCGTTTGGTAAAATGGCAGTTCAAACAACGCCTGTTCGTCCGCGTTCAGTTCTCCGAATGCTTTAACGGAATTTAATAAATCCCGCCCGTCGGCTTCATTTACCAGAATCTTCATCTTGCCTCTTTTAAACACGTCACGCAAACTTACGGCACATTCGCTGTTAAATCTTTCACCGGCCTTAACGCTATAAATCACTTTTGCGGCGTCAGGGTCTTTGCAGCGTTCAGACATTTTATCGTCGTTCATGCAATTCAAGGCGGTATATTGAATCTCTCTTTCAGGGTCAAACAATTCCTGAACCAGATTATCAAATACTCCAAGCCCAATTCCCTGCGTGTCCAGTACAATATAGTCGCATTCAAAATCATCAAAAAGCTGCCTTATCCTTATGGCCTGATCGACCGTATGCCCGCCGTTTTTGGTTTCAATATAAGCCACATTCCTCAAATACTGGTTGTTGTTCGTTGAACTAAGCTGGAACACTATATACGCCGAATTATCGTTCTGGTTCCCGCCCATCGCGGCGATATCGGCAACTACAAATCGAATTTCCCCTGCCTGCTTTGGCTCATATTTAATAGTTTTGTTGTCACTTATCAAGTTATAATAGGGTTTGGGATATATCGGAATTTTAATCTTGCGGTTATCGTTAATAGTATCATACGTAAAAAACGCGTTTTCACCCTCCCCGTAAAAAATGGCGCACATTTCCATCAGCCAGGTTATCTCGTCAAACTCGCTTTCGCTCATGTCCTCCAGAACTTGATCTCTTGACAGCAAACCTTCTTTCATTGAAAGCTGATACGGTAGGCCGCAGGCAAAATATCGCTTCGAACTGTCCAGCATGGTGTCCGCGTATCCCAAAAAATGCGGCCACATCCAGTGGAATTTATAAAAAGCGCTTGATAAGAATATCTGTTTATTACGTTCCTTTGGATAATCTTTATATTCCGGTTTATCGTAAAATTTAGGCATACGTTCGCTGCCGCGAAACTTTTTCAGAACAGTATCAATAATACTTTTCTTTATCATCCTGTACTCATCATAGACGATAATATTCGCATAATTGCCTCTGCTGCCGTCCGAACTGGCCACGGCCTTTATGCTGCTGCCATTATGAAATTCCACAACAGGGGCGCTGATGTTTGAACTGTAGTATTTTATTTCTCGATTCAGATTAGTGCTGTCGTTTTTTAACTCGCCAATCTTGTTTATTATTATCAGCCCTTGCCCCTTTTTACCCGCGGCGACGATTATCTTAATCCCTGGGTATAATATGCACATGGCGCAGCTAAAAATGGCTATCAAATAGCTTTTGCCCTGCCTTCTGCTGGCCAGATAGATAGAATTAACACTGTATGCCATCATATAAATGATTATCTTCTGGAACGTCTTTAGCTTAATTCCAAAGTAATCCCTGACAAATCTATGTATGTTGTGACGATAAAAGGCTGTCCAAACCTCAATACCTTGTTCCAGCCTCTCCGCTTTCGTAAGTTCTTTCCTTTTGCTTATAACCTTATCGAACATGTTGGGGTGTTTTACTCCCAGTTGCGGAGATTTATAATTCGCATAGGCCGCCATTAATCATCATCCTTAAACGTGGGAGCCTCCACGGTGTACTTCTCCAGTTCAGCTTCATATTCCTTCGAATATTCGTTTTGTTTCCCCAATATTTTTGCCATATGCCCCAAAAACCATGTCCTGATATATTTCAGTATGTAGTCAACGTCTTTAAACTCATCCTCCGGTTCGGCTATGGGCCTGTCATTCTCTATATGCTTAATAAAATTCCCGAAGGTGGATTGTTCCGCCGCGTTTGCGCCGGTTTCCTGTATGGGCTTTAAGGATGAACTCCCCATCAATTCCAGAAGCGTTTTCTGTTCTTTTTCGACGCTTTCGCCTCTTTCTCTTTTTTGGCGTATGGTGAGCTTGGTTAAACAGATTTCCTCTATCAGGAATTGCATATTCTTTTCGCCGCAATTATAATTTTGCGCCCAGTCCCCGTACTCACCTTCCAGAAATTGATAATCTTTTTCGGCAAGTCCTTCGCCCCATCTCTGTGTTCTCAGCCTCATATGTTCTAAATCCGCTTCGTCTATCGGCTTATCACTGTACCGATACCGGTGTGAACTCGCTCCGATGGCGTTCATTCTGTCATTTTCTTCCGCCAGGGTATCAGCGAACGTTTTGTTCCTGTCGTTATTACCCTTCCCAAGATTAATGGCGCGTACATATGCCGAAATGAGATTGACACCGCGCTCAAAATTATCCAGCGCAACATCATTATATCGTTTTTCGCTGAAATACCAGCCTAACTGAGAGCATAGACAGTAAAAGGCGTCCGCTTTGTTGTTGAACTTTTTCAAATACTCTTCAAAAAGCTTGTCCACACAATCACGGCAGATCGTTAAGCGTGTTTCATTAGCCTTATACAGAGGACTGCGGCTTACATAAAAAAACTCTGTTCTGATTTCCCTGTTGCCTTTGGTGGGACGTTCTCTTTCGTAGTCTTTGCCGCAACACGAACACAGAACCTGTATACGAGTTCCCATAAATCATTCCTTCCCCGGATACATCACCCACTCTTTATTCAGTTTTTACCATCTCAAAACCCAAAATGTCTTTAACCTTTGCCGCTTTCCTGGGGTTGAACTTTATCCATTCCTCTTTGTTGTCGCTGCATTTCAGTTTCAGGCGCTCCGGGTTAATGTCGTCATACTCTGATACCCCGACGTCACCGGCACAAACATAAAATTTACTTTTCATTGTAACCTCTCGTTATATATTGATATAGTGTGTTTCCATCAGCCCTTGTTCTTTATCATATATAAAAGCCATCGTCCTTTTTTTAGACATGGTATATCCCGTTTTATACAGCCAGGCATCAGGGCTGGTCAAACTGGGTATACGGCGCACCACAACGCCATTCTTCTCAACAACGCCCTCGCAATGCAAATGTCCAATAAGCCACTCATGCGTAGTAGTAACGCCCCAATCGGCAGCCGCCTCGCATTGCATCAGCCCGTATATCCTGTCCTTTTCCTCGCTGCCATGTGTAAATCCCAGCAGGTTTTTGCCAAATTTAACATATTTCCTGGCTGAAGGTGTACTGTCAACATGAACAATATTGCTGTCTTTATACCAAGCGCCTAAAACGCAGGAGGCATAAAATTCGGTATAAAGAGAATGATTTCCCTGTACTAACATCACATCGACCGGCGCAACAGCCGCAAGCATGTCAATTGCCTCAATAAGCGTTTCCACGCCTTTATTGAACATCTTGCCGTATCTGCTGTCGTTATCCTGCTTGGTATTATGTACGGTCTCGCCGTTACTCTCGCTGTTGAAGAAGTCATTGCCAATAACAAATATAACCTTTTCAAACGTCCGGCCTGACAGTCTGTTCACATAGCCTCGAACACTATCAAGAACCCGCTGCTTCGCTATCTTATAGTTATATTTTTCTCCGCATTCGTCAATATCGGCAAGCTTCGCAAAGTGGACATCAAAAAGACAAGGCACAAGAACCTCAGATCCATATTTATACTGTCGCGGCGTTATTTCCCGCGACGGAACATATGACTTCGCAAATTCCTCAAGGCTTTTGAGCATCTTCTCATAATCAAATTCATTTTTTCTGGGTTTAACAGTAATCTTGCTTGAATATAAGGTCAGTATATTGCCGCCTTTAGCCTGAGTATCGTATATAGAATTTTTAGCGCTGACAATATCCCATTCTCCAGTACTGTACCCGTGGGCTTCAAGCAGGAATTTGCAATCCTTAATCTGTTTATCGTCAGATTTTACTATTCTTGAACTGGATTGCGTTCCGTCATTGTTTATGGACGTAGAAACCCTATTGGTCGGTGCCATATCGGACATCTCGCATATCGAAGCGCTGTCCTCGCTCACCAATACCAAATCCAAAACGCGCAAGGACTTTCTGGCATGATCGGCGGATACCAACTCAAGTGATGGAAACAACAAGGAATATATTTCAGACTTTTCCAGTTCAATATCGCCATCGGCAACCAGTTGCTTCAAACGCTTATAGTACGATAAAATACCCTCATTGTCTTTTCTCAAAGTTATATTACTCAGTCTTGTCATCCCGCCGCTCAAAATATGGACATATATCCCCGCGCAATAAAAATCCCGCACAGTCTATGCGCGGGAGTTTTCAGCCTATATCCGGGTTTGTGTCGAGCAGCCTATCCTTTCTTGTCATTTTTTATGCGCCTTATGCAACCTTTGTATTTCCTCAAAAGTCGGCGTTTTCCGCGTTGCAATTTAACGATTGCCACGCAATATTTTTCCTTTGTTGGGAAAGCGCGTGGTTGCTCAGGTGCGTGGAGGTATTTGGTAAAAATCTCTGGTGTTTTATTTCTGCAATGTGTTATAATAGGCGGTGCAGGGCTAAAGAACGGTTAGGCGTGTATCCTTCTGTAAAGGAGGTGCTGCCATGTCTACATATTAGACGTTTATACTTGTGTTTACAGCAATGACGTTTGTCATAGCGCTAATCAAGCTAGTTGTCGCTCTTATAGACATTCTTTCCAAAAAGAAATAACCGCCGAACTTTAGCAAGGGAAAGCGGTTATTTCTCTTAACCATAGCGCCTAACCGTATCTTACGGCCTGTGTGGAGAGTGTGCGGTCAACGCCCTCTCCACTTTTCTTACGATGCTTCTCATTGACACTTTCTACAATCGTATTATATACCATTATGTTTCTCTTTGCAAGCATAAATTTTACGCAAATTTTTTCCCAGTCGCCTGGTTAATTGCTTTTACGCCGATACCGCTGATTGCGCGAGTTCGGAGCGTCGGGCAGTGTCATTTCTATCAAACCCGCTTCAAGCGCGGGACGTAGATAGTTTTGTCTGAACGTCGGACGGTGCCTCAAATCAAGCAAGCTCATAAGTTCCGCCGCAGACAATGTGCTCGTTCCGATAACATCAAGCAATCGTTTAACTTGGTCGGTTGCTTGGTCGCTATCTTGGTCGGTGTACCCGTCGATTGTCGTGTTTATCGCACTTAACATAAACGTTATAAACTCCGTAGAGTCCATTGCGTTGTTGGAATGCGTAAGCGCGGCGTAATATTCCTGCTGGCGGTCACGAACTATGCTCTCGACAGGCAGCCACGCGAAAACCTGCTTCCATTGAGACAGCAAAAGTGTCTGCCACATTCTGCCCATACGTCCGTTGCCGTCTTGAAACGGGTGGACGAACTCAAACTCATAGTGAAACACGCAGCTTTTAATGAGCGGGTGAACGGCAGCTTCTTTGGCCCATAAAAACAGGTCTGCCATAAGTCCCGATACATCGTCGGCGGGCGGCGCGATATGAATAATCTCCTCGCCGCGAGCAACCCCTACAAATCCACGTCGGAATTGGCCCGGCTCCGCGATCAGCCCTTTCATTAAGACTCCATGCGCGGAAAGCAGGTCATCAACGTCATACGGGTTGAAGTCTAACAGTTTGTTGTATGCCTGAATCGCGTTCTGCGCTTCAAGAATATCTGTCGGTGGCGCAAGGACACGCTTGCCATCGAGCAACGCCGTAACTTGCTCAACAGATAGCGTGTTGTTTTCTATCGCAAGTGACGATTGGATTGATTTAATGCGGTTAATGCGGCGCAGTTTTGGGTTTTGTTCCATGCCGCCGTGAATCGTTATAGCTTCCGCTTTGGCTGCAATGTCAGCGACAAGCGTTACAATCTCATCGGTGAGCGCATACTTCGGTTTGTAAAGAAACTTGTTCATAATATGCCGTCCTCCTCTGCCTGCGTTCTACTTGGCAGATACCTGTACATCACTTCGTTATGATATCACAAGCAGGAAGAAAAATCAATACCTGCGCAAACCCCTACTGCGGTAAAATATCTTTATCCTTTCTCAAAACCAGAGAAATTCCTTCCACGCCATCCCAGTCTTTAAGAACTTCCCTGATGTTAAACTCCTGGGAACCGTCCTTGTATATTTCCGTGATGGTCATATCATCCAGATCAATGCGGGCGTTTTTAAACGAAATTGCCTTTGCTTTTTTTGCCATATTATTACTCTCCTTGTAATTAATCGTCCAATAAATCAGCCATACTTGCCGTTTCGCTGCGTTCGGTTTTTGGCATATGCACAAATCCGAATCTATGGTGCCCTTTGAGTTTATCAATAACGCTCAATAACCCATTGCTTTTCTCAAACATCTTATCATCGGTCTGCCTGTAATCGCCATTCATCCATAACACCGAACCCTCACCAACGCGCCCCAGTAAAAGCTGTACCTGCGACTTCAACGTGTCTTCAACCTCTGTGGTGTACAGGATACTGTTCTTAAAATCCCTTCCACGGATATGCCCCATATGAACAATCTCGATTTTTCTTTGATGAATCAGCATCTCCAATCCCTCAATCCCGCCAACATGGTCGGCAAGAGGCATCACGAACGGAAGGAGCTTGTCATAAGCGTCACCAGGCAAAGTACCAAGCGGCTTACACCCCAGCGCTTCCCAGTTATTGCGAATCCATATTATACGCTCGTACTTATTCTTTTTTATTAATTCAAGCGCCACCGCGCTCATCAGGTAATCTTTCCCCGCGCCATAAGCTCCGGTCAGCATCTTGACGGTTATATCGGTGTTTAGAAGCATATCTATGGCTATAACCTGCTGCGCGTTTCTCGGCTTAATTTTTTCTGACCAGCCGTTGTTAATTGTTTTAGGTATAACCCTGATATATTGGCCATCACCACTCCAACGGAAATAGTCAATCGCCTCGCCATTGCCGTTTGCTATAATCAAGTATTCATTATCAAGGCATTCATATTTGTTGTCGTTTAAGTTGCTGTAAAAGTCAGAAAGCTCGGCGTCGCTCATCGTAATCGTTCTGAACCCGTTATATGCTGTCATAGATGTCTCCCGTCATCCAATAATCGCGGTAATATCTTCCACAATTTCATCAATAAACCTGTAATTTATCAGTTCATCCGTGGATAAGTACCAGTCATCATCCTGCCTGCGCTTATATGTTCTGGAATCGAGAGAAGTTCTCTTCAGCACATAATCCCTGAGACGGTCAAGTTGCTGTTTATACCATTTCGCCGAAGCGTCCAACTGTGACGCTGTTCCGCCCATATAACCAGACCCTTTATGCAGCACCGCAGTCGCGTCTTTAATGCTGTAACGCTTGTGTCCCGCCAATAATATATATAGCCCCGCGCTTGAGGCATCGCCCATGTTATACGTGTATACCGGCGTCTTGGAAAGCTGAATTATGTTTATCAGGTTCAATGCCGAAGCCAGCTCTCCGCCCGGCGAGAAAATGAGTATCCTGATGGGGACTCGTAATTCCGGGTTCACACCCCTGTCGTCTCTGTTCCACTCTAAAATCTTCTTGGATACTTCCAGTACACCCACGTCAATTTCGCTGTCAATCCAAATGGTTCTCTCATTCAGATTCTTATAATACGTTATTAATTCAGGCGCTGGCAACTGCAAATTTTCAATTGTTTCGGGAATTACTACAGCCACTTCGTTCAATGGTTAGTCCTCCGTAATAGTATTTTTGTTGTTTTTCCATGTTACGGGTTGATCATTTAATGCTTGTCTGACTTCTTTGAAATCCTCCACCCAATAATATTTTCCAGTATGATTATAAGGGTAATGCCCGTAGCGTTTGTTAAACTCGAAAAAGAACTTTGATTTTTCCAGTTTAAGAAACTGCGACTTGGAAATTTCTATCAAGTAATATACCTCTCCCAGCGTTATAATTTACTATACCATATATGCACACTTTTTTGACGGTCAATAAACGTTGATATCATGCGGTTTTTGACACCTCCATTTTTCAATTTTCGCCGTTTTTAGCCTCTTTTTTGTAAATTTGGCGTCGAAACCGGTAGTCAAATATCAGAATATCCCCGTTTTCATCTTCGACCAATTTTGTTATCTCGTCATCCCTTTTGATCATATCAATGGCAAAACGCCCCTCTGACTGAAACATTGCGCCAAATAGCAAATTCTTCACGTCCTTATACGCGGCATTCTCCAAGGTTTGCAGCAACAGAATTACCACACCGCTTTTTCGCAGTACGGATGATAAATAGTCAGTGCAATCTTCCTTTAAATGCCGGATTGTCTCCTTTTGCTCATCAATAGCCAGATTATCGTATATCCCCACGCCTCTATATGCTTCGTTAATTGACTTTTTGAAATATCTCACTTTTTTTACAATTTCATCACGTCTCCGATATTTACCACCGCCGACATACTTGGAGCCTTCAATCAATTCGCTCAACGGAATCGTTTCACAGCTGTCACATTGTTTGCTCTCGTGTGAATATTTGCTCACTGCCTTTTGCAAATAGTCCATAGATGTATGGAAGTACTTATACCTGTGTTTTGGATTGAGTGTGTAACCATTTTCCCTCGTTATCATCTTGAAAAACATGGGCTTTTCAATTTTGCTGCCGCCGTCGGTTCTCCGATACTTCTCTTTTAGCAGTCTGATTTCCTTCACGCTGTCTACGGCAAACTCCTTCTTGGCCTTATCAATCTCTATGCCGCTAAGAACGGCCAGCTTGCAAATGTCATAATAAAGCGTCATATTCTGTTCTATGGTCTGCCCCCTGTAGACATTATCCCATAATTTACTGTTAAGCTCCTGGGATAAGTTTACAATCTCGCCAATCTTATTAACGCTTGTTTTAACATCAAGGTCGGCTTTGTCACCTCCGGTATAATGTCTCTGCGTTTTTTGAGCTTCAACCATACTCGTAGGTACAGGAAACTTATTATAATTACGTATTGCGGCATTGATTAAAAGCTCGTTGTCCGTCAAAAGCATTGTGTCCGAATCAAAATCCGCGCCGTTCAACCTTTGTTGAATGTTTTCACCAATCGCGTTTATGCAGACAATCTCATTACTCAGGTTAAAATACCGGTCATAATCGACATTCCTCCTGTTTGTGGCCAAGTACACGTTCGCCATAGTAATATGGGGCGATCTCGTCCCCAGAATCATTTGACCATCCTCAAAGCGTTTTGAGTAAATGTTCCCAGCCCCCAAAGCGGATTCGCCGGTAAACCGGTTGATGCTGCTGTTCAGCATTTCCAACCCATTACCGAACAACACGGAATAATTTCCATTAACCAATACATGCCCGCGCTTCAAGTTCTTTACCATAGCCTTCACCAAGTCGTCCCTGAAATCCTTGTATAGCTTCGTCCTGGAAAAGTCGCGGTTTACGCCTAATAATCCAAAAACTATATCATTTTTGCTTGAAAATTCCATTGTTTCTATGTCAGGATATGAATATTTTATGTAATACCGCAGAATATCGGGGTCGTTTCTAACCTGCGATATGAAATCCAGCGATGGTTGCAGGAATTTTCCAATATCTTCATAGCTAAGCTGCAAAGTATTAAGCAACTGGTAGTGGCATTGTACCATCCTGCCGTCAAAATAATGCGGCGGCTTCTCATATTTAACTATCCCGAAAGTGCTGTCCCAGTTATTAAACCACTGCTCCAGGGTTCCAAATTTGAGATATTTGATACTGTTTGGCGTAGTAATAATTTTAATGTCCTCAATGCTCCTTGCTCTCGTTTGCCCGTTGAGTTGTGATACATCACTTATGCCATTATCAGCGAACCATTGTTGAATATTGGTATTAAATCCGCAGGTTTTAAAGAATCTGTTCCTGAGCAATAACATACCCCGGCTGCTATATTCTCCAAACAGGCTCGTGTCCAATAGCGATTGTCCATCCCATATGCTGTTGCTGATTTCCACGCGTTCAGTCCCGGACGTAAGATATCCATCCTTCAACCTGACCGCCACAACATCGTCCTCAAAGACACTGTTATAATCATCAATAACAAGAACATTTTCCGGCAGTATCTGGAGCGTGTCTATTATACTACTGGAAGTAAGCGATATATACGACTCAAATGCAGCCAAGTCGATGGGATCGCCTTCTTTGACCTTTAGTCCGCATAATTGCCAATCATGAAACCGCTTATACAGTATTTCGTTAATAAACCAGCATTTGCCCACCCTGCTGCTCCCGCTGCTGCGCTTAAACCGAATATATCTGGCTCCATCCAGTATAAATCCATTCTCGTATAAACAATCCCGAAGCTGCCTCTTATTCTTAATGGTGGGAATGTTCTTGATTTGTTCGTATATGTTCTTTCCAGCATTATATGCAAAGTATTCGGATGAAACATTTTCCAACTGATTCATTTCGATCTGAACATTTAACTTGATGCCAATTATCTCATTGCCGATAAGACAGATATTGTCATTAAAAGATAAATCCCTGAGTATATGCCCGGCCTTTATGTAAATATCTTTCCCGGCCTGATTATATAGCTTATGGGAATACTTGAAAGTGACATTGATAATGTGAGGGCAGTAGTTACGGCCTTTAATGTTAAATTTCCAATCTTTTCTGCGAACAAGCTTATAGTAAATTTCCTGAAGCTTAATCATGTCTAAGCTATAATCAAACGTGTTGATGTATCTGCGCGTGCTTACGTCGCCGTTCAATCGCCTTGTACTGTAGCCCGCCCCGTCTCTGTTGACCAAATTATTTGCGTTGTAAATATCCTTGGCGTCTAAACTTAGTATCTTGACGCCTTTGTTTTCGCTCATATAACCCCTCCTCGTCAAAGCAATCGTAAATACTGCTCTTTTGGTTCATAATTTCGCTTGGCAATTCATCTCCATACACCAATCTTTCAAGTTGAAGTATGCAATTATCATATTCCCTGTAAATCAATTCCTTATATTTCATTTTTCTCACCTCCGTATAAGCGATTTCCCGCACAATCAGTTATTGTCATTCGCAACCTCCAGTTGAAACAGTTCGTTTATCAAATTATAATCCGCTACTGCACCTCCAAAAATCAACTTCGTGTTAATCATAAAGATATGATCTTCCGGTCGTAAACTGTTGAGGGCTATACCCACCGCAAGTTTCTCACCGCCCAATCGTGTACGTAATATCTCATTGCCCAGACGCTGACAATGCCGTTCCGAATAACCTAATTCAATTGCCAGTTCGCTTAATTTTATCATCTGAAGTTCGCAGCGCACAGTCGTAGTCTGGTTTTTGGCCAGGCAGTTAAAGTTTGGGTTAATATAGGGAACCAGTTGTAAGAGCAATCCCAGCTTATAATGCTCTTTTGGGTATAGGCGGTGATATAAATCACGTGTCATGTCAATAAAGAGACGAACTGCCTTGATATTTTCTGCCTTTACAAGATTACCCTTGTTAAAAAATGAATTATTAATATAAACCTTGTTGTCCTTTAATTCTATGTAGTTGTGCTGGATCATCTTGTTTATCCATCGGTTATACGTGTTCCAATCCAGTTCCATCACCTTGTTGATGTCTTTGAACAACATCGGGCTCCCGTTCACGGTCAGTTCATTCGTACTGTAGTCGATATAGGTCGATAGGAACATCAACCGGCAAATGTCTTGTGTCTTGAGATCAGGAAACGTTTCCTCCTGGCTTTTGAAGTAAGACCAGATGAATTTTGTTGACATCTTGGTCACAGGTTCCTCTACAATGCCGATTTGTTGTTTCAACTGATTGTTCTCAATTATCAATCCCGTCCTTTCATCCTCCGCTTGAATAAATGCTTTCCTGTAGTGTTCCTTTCTACGTTTACGCTCCGCATGGGTGACAAATACACCCGATTCCAGTACCTCGCCATCGCTTAAATCAACAATGGCGGCATTTGTGACAAGTTTCTTGATGATAAATTACCTCCTTATATTTGCTGGAAAATACTTGTAGCGCGGACATCTTTGGCGATTTCGCGGACATCTTTGGCGATTTTCAAAAAAATAAATGGCTTAAAATCAACGTTTTTTGAGGTTTTTCTCCTCTTAATATCTATAGTGTGTAATTTACCATTTTTTAGGTTGTTAATATCCTAAAAGATGGGAATTGTAGTGGAATTGTCTCGACGAACCCACCTGTACAATATCAAATTATAATTACGTTAATATTATACTGCCTTTGATAAAAAATGAAGTAGGTAATTGCAGGGAAAAACTGAAGTATTTATGCCTGTAGAGTGATGATGTAATTGTTATTAGTTGATTAATAGGGCTTCCTGACTATTTGGGCGTGATTATCCATTGCCAGGTCGAGGGAGTTTTGGATTGATTTTTCATTTTTATTTTTTATATCTATCGGCATAGATATACCTTTACGTATAGCTATACGTAGTAGAGGTTATATATACTGAGAATCCTCCGCCAGAATGAGAAATTTACTATCTGAATGGCTTGACGGAAGTGCAGATTAGGAAGAAGTCCTTCCTAAAATGAAAAATAAATCCAGTATTTGCAAGGGTTTGAGGGGTATACCCCTTTAGGATAAATAAGAGAAAAAATGCGTTGAGATTTCTGCTTATTGGAAAGTATCGCTGATATGCTACTGTCAATATTGATGTCTTACATGGGATGAATGACGAGGCATATGAAAAAATAAATATAATTCAACTCACTTCCTAGTGGATAGTATTACGTTTATCTTGATAAAACCCTTATTTTGTAGAGAAAATAGATAGTTGTATATTTATAGGCGTTGTGATTCTTTGATATATAAAGGTGTGAATTACCTGTTTGTGTTTGTGAGACTGTAGTTGTATGAGTAGTGGTTTTTCTTGATATAGAGGCGTGTGTTTGATATGGAATGGTATGGTAAGAGTTGATGTGATTGAGTTGGAAGTGGTTGAAATATAAGTGTTGTGTGATGATAAGGCTGCTTACGGCTGGTCAGCACTCGGGCGGGATGAAAAACAATGTAAACTAACCCACGTATCGCCATATTACGGGATTTTTGCGGCGCGAAAGCGCCGAAAAGTATACATATAATGCGGTATAATATGTATATTTTTGGCCGGCATCAGCGCGGCGGCACCAGCGGCCGGTATCAGCGGCCGGTATCAGCGCGGCCGGCATCAGCGCGGCGGCACCAGCGGCCGGCACCAGCGGCCG
>JGI20166J26741_11545584_pt1 | contig 47608 bp, 66 predicted proteins | sample TergutCu122P5_FD_26741 | JGI IMG/M metagenome (IMG submission 26741)
TGGCGATGCTGCGGCGGAGCAGACGCGCATTCAGTATGGCGGCAGCGTTAAGCCGGATAACACGGCGGAGTTGATGGCCCAGCCGGATATTGACGGCGCTTTGGTGGGCGGCGCCAGCCTGGATGCCGATAGTTTTGCGTTGATTGTCCGTAATGCGGTTCCGGTTTCTTGAGGGGGAATGAGGATTGGCTGCGGTAAACAGACCTGTAGTGCTGCTCATCCTGGACGGCTGGGGTTTAAGCAGCAGGCAGGAGGACAACGCCATTGCCTGCGCCGGCACGCCCAATATGAACGGTCTGCTGGAGCGCTACCCCCATACCGATCTGGGCGCCTCCGGTGAGGATGTGGGCCTGCCCGAGGGGCAGATGGGCAATTCTGAGGTGGGGCATCTGAATATGGGCGCGGGCCGGGTGGTTTACCAGGATCTGACCAGAATCAGCCGGTCCATCCAGGACGGCACTTTTTATAACAATCCCGTGCTGCTGGAAACAATGGAAAAAGCGCGGGAAGGGGGCGGCGCGCTGCACCTGATGGGGCTGCTGTCTGATGGCGGGGTGCACAGCCATATCAGCCATCTGTACGCCTTGCTGGAACTGGCCCGGGACCAGGGGCTGGAGAAGGTATTTGTGCATGCTTTTCTGGATGGCCGGGATGTGCTGCCGGATAATGCCGCAGAGTACCTGGTGGCGCTGAACGAACGGATGGCCAGGATGGAATTGGGTCAGATTGCCACTGTGTCAGGCCGCTATTATGCCATGGACCGGGATACGCACTGGGAGCGGCTGCGGGAAGAATACCTGGCGATGGTGGCAGGACAGGGGCGCCAAGCTCCGGATGCCTTGGACGCACTTAAACAGGCTTATGCCAGCGGTGAAACCGATGAGTTTGTCAAGCCAACGGTGATTGTTGACACCGCAGGCCAGCCGGTTGGGCTGGTTAAAACCGGCGATAGCGTGCTCTTTTTTAATTTTCGGCCTGACCGGGCCAGGGAGATTACCAGGGCTTTTGTGGATGAAGATTTTAGCGGGTTCGAGCGGCCGGCGGATCGTCCGCTGGTGCATTTTATCTGCATGACCGAGTATGATCGGACCATTGATGCCCCGGTGGCCTTCAAACCCCAGGTATTGGTCAACACTTTGGGCGAGGTGCTCAGTTACCATCACCTGCGCCAGCTGAGGCTGGCTGAAACGGAGAAATACGCCCATGTGACTTTCTTTTTCAACGGCGGGGTGGAAAAACCCAACTCCGGTGAGGACCGGGTGCTGATACCCTCGCCACGGGTGGCTACATACGATCTGCAGCCCGAGATGAGCGCTCCCGCTATTACAGATACGCTGTTAGCCAAGCTGAAAGAAGATGTGTACGATGTGATGATTGTGAACTACGCCAATCCTGACATGGTAGGTCATACCGGGATTCTTGACGCGGCCATTGCGGCGGTTGAAGCGGTGGATATTTGCGTGGGACGGGTGGTGGAAGCAGTGCGGCAAGCCGGCGGCATAGTTGTCATCACTGCCGATCACGGTAACGCGGAAATGATGTGTGATATTGAAGGCAGAACCTGCACCGCCCATACCACCGATCGGGTGCCCTTTATCCTGGTTAGCGAGCAGTATCTGGGGGCGAAATTGTGGACCGGGGGGTTGGGAAATGTGGCGCCCACCATGCTGCAGTTGCTGGGGATTGAAAAACCCCCCGAAATGACGGGGCGGAGCCTGCTGGAATAAATGTTTGAGCAACAAAAAGGGTTGTATTCTTAATCCTTACAAGATCGGTACATGTTGAATACTTAAAAGTTGAATACTTAAAAAAGGCAGCGAGGGAGGTTTTGTTATGTCCACAGTGATTGTTGATATTGCGGCCCGGGAGATTCTTGATTCCCGGGGAAATCCTACTGTCGAAGTGGATGTGCTGTTGGAAGACGGCACCACGGGCCGGGGAGCGGCCCCTTCCGGCGCGTCAACCGGCGCCTATGAGGCGGTGGAACTGCGGGACGCCGACGCCGGCCGTTACAAGGGTAAAGGCGTTACTAAAGCCGTTGAAAATGTGGCGGAGCAAATCGCGCCGGAGATCGTTGGTTTTGACGCTTTGGACCAGGTGGGCGTGGACATGGCCATGATCGATTTGGACGGTACTCCTAATAAGGCCAATTTTGGCGCCAACGCTATCCTGGGTGTTTCCATGGCTGTGGCCCGGGCTGCCGCCAGATCGCTGGAGATGCCCCTGTACCGGTATTTGGGCGGGACAGCGGCCAGGCTGTTGCCGGTGCCCATGATGAATATTTTGAACGGCGGCAAACATGCCGACAATAACGTGGATATCCAGGAATTTATGGTTATGCCGGTGGGGGCCGCCGATTTCTCCGAGGCGCTGCAGATGGGCGCCGAAGTGTTCCATACTTTAAAGAGCGTGTTAAAGAAAAAGGGTTTGAACACTGCCGTGGGCGACGAAGGCGGCTTCGCTCCTAATCTGAGTTCCAATGAAGAAGCGCTGGCGGTGATTATGGAGGCTATTCAGGCCGCCGGCTATAAGCCAGGCGAAGAGATTGCCCTAGCGATAGACGCGGCGGCGACGGAACTTTACCAGGATGGCAAGTACGTGCTGGAAGGGACTGCGCACAGTGCGGCGGAAATGATTGCTTACTATGCCGGACTGGCGGATAGGTATCCCATTATTTCTATTGAGGACGGGCTGGCCGAGGACGACTGGGCCGGCTGGGAAAAGCTTACGGAGCAATTGGGGAACCGGGTGCAGATTGTGGGCGACGATCTGTTTGTCACCAATACCAAACGGCTGGCCCAGGGTATTGAGAGCGGGGCGGCGAACTCCATCCTGATTAAATTGAACCAGATCGGTACGGTCACCGAAACCTTGGAAGCCATTGAAATGGCGAAACAAGCCGGTTACACGGCGGTGGTTTCGCACCGTTCCGGAGAGACCGAAGATACTTTTATCGCCGATCTGGCGGTGGCGGTGAACGCGGGCCAGATCAAAACCGGCGCGCCGTCGCGCACCGACCGGGTGGCCAAATACAATCAACTGCTGCGTATTGAGGAAGAGCTTGCGGTTACAGCTATGTTTAAAGGACGTAAAGTATTTTATAATCTTAGTTAATAGCGCCGTCAGGAAAGGGCAAGTATTAGCATTTGGCTACAATTGTACTTGCTTTCTCCGCCCGGGTATATTAAAATATTTTTAATGTTGAAGGGGGAGAAAATGTTGAATGTAGTAAATATTGTAGTTAGCATACTCCATGTGATTATTTGTTTGGCTTTAGTGGCCGTTATTTTGCTGCAATCGGGCAAAAGTGCAGGCCTGGCCGGTTCTATTGCCGGCGGCGCGGAGACTTTTTTCGGCAAGAAAAAAGGTGTGAATGAATTTTTGGGCAAGGTGACTATTTTTGTGGCCGTTGCTTTTGCTGTGACATCGTTGATCCTTATTTTCTTGGCGAAGTAAAATCCGGGGTTTCCCCGGTTTGTTTTTGTAATAAATATTAAGCATGCCGGGTTTGAAGGGCTAGGTGATAATTTTAGCGGCTCTTTAGCGGATCAAGCGTAGCCCTTTTTAAATAATCCAAGGAGGTGATCATCCGGATACCGCGGTTGATTTTAAGTTTGTAGCGTTTGTTGGTGAAAAAGATTTATTCATGAGGTAAATTTATTTATTCAGTAATGAGGAGGGTTTGATTAGTGGAGGATATTAGGTTGGCGTATTGGGCCGCCGGAGCAGGCTTAGTGGCACTGCTTTTTGCGCTTTTCACTATGTCCCAGGTATTAAAAGAAAGCATGGGCACGCCCAAAATGAAGCAGCTTTCCGAAGCTGTGCAAGAGGGCGCCATGGCGTACATGAATCGTCAGTATAAAACGCTGGCTCCTTTCGCTATTGTAATTTTTCTTTTATTGTGGCTTTTAGGTTATGTTATTCAACAGCAGCCCGGTTCTCACTTGCCCGTGGGCCCGGCGTCAGCTATTTCATTCCTGGTTGGTGCGGTTTGTTCTGCTATTGCCGGTTATATCGGCATGAACAGTACCACCAAATCCAATGCCCGTACCGCTGAAGCTGCTCGCAGCCATGGCTTGGGCAAAGCTTTACAGGTTTCTTTCCGGGCCGGCGCCGTGATGGGTTTGTCCGTGGCCGGCTTAGGTTTGCTAGGCGTTTCGGTATTGTATATTATTTTCCAAAGTCCGCTGATTATCAACAGTTTTGCTTTTGGCGCTTCCGTAATCGCTTTCTTCGCCCGGGTTGGCGGCGGTATTTACACTAAAGCTGCCGATGTGGGCGCCGACTTGGTAGGTAAAGTGGAAGCAGGTATCCCGGAAGACGATCCCCGTAACCCGGCTACTATTGCCGACAATGTTGGCGATAACGTTGGCGATACCGCCGGCATGGGCGCCGACTTGTTCGAGTCTTATGGCGCTACCACCATTGCCGCCATGCTGATTGGCAACACGTTGTTTGGTTTCCCCGGCGTTATTTTCCCGCTGTTGGTCGGCGCGGTTGGTATCATTGCCGCGATCATCGGCACCTTCACGGTACGCACCGGTGAGGGCGGCAACCCGCAGGCTGCTTTGAACGTGGGTCTGTGGAGCACGAACATTTTGACTCTGATTGGTACCTTTTTTGTCGCCAGGGCTATTTTCCCCGCTAATGGTGTGGCTGCTCCCGGCGGCGTACCTAACGGTATAATATTTGGTAATGTTTCCACCGGTATTTTCCTGGCGGTGACAGCCGGTTTGATTGTTAACGTGGCTGTGGGCTGGCTTACCGAATATTACACCTCGAACAGCAAACCTCCGGTGTTGAGGATTGCCGAAGCTTCCAAATCCGGCCCTGCTACCAACGTGATTCACGGTTTGGCTGTGGGTATGGAATCTACCTTTATTCCCATGCTGGTATTTGCGGCGGCTATCTATTTCTCCTTCTGGTCCGTGCTGCACTTTGGCCCGCAAGACCAAATAGGCCTGTGGGCTATTTATGGTATTGCCATGGCGGCCATGGGGATGCTTTCCACTGCCGGTATGGTGGTGGCTATGGACTCCTTTGGCCCGGTGGCGGATAACGCCGGCGGGATTGCCGAAATGGCCGAACTGCCCCCGGAAGTGCGTGAGAAAACAGATAAACTGGATGCCGTGGGTAATACCACTGCCGCCATTGCCAAAGGTTTTGCCATCGGTTCCGCTGCACTGACCGCTTTGGCGCTGTTTAACGCCTTTGTTGACGGCGTTAAGCATAACCCTCATATGGCTGCAGGTCTTGCCGCCAACAACGGAGAGTTTATTGTTAACCTGACCAGCCCGATGGTGCTGGTGGGCGTGTTTATCGGCGGCGCCATACCTTTCCTGATTGGCGCCCGCACCATGCGTGCCGTGGGCGAAGCTGCATTCGGCATGGTGGAAGAAGTACGCCGTCAGTTCCGGGAAATCCCCGGCATTATGGAAGGTACCGGTAAGCCTGACTACGCCCGCTGCGTGGACATTGCTACCCGTTCCGCTATCAGCAAAATGATTTTCCCCGGCGTAGTAGCCGTTGTAGTACCGCCTCTGGTCGGTTTTGGTCTTGGCGCGATGGCTTTGGCCGGTTTCCTGGGCGGTCTGACCACTACCGGCGTATTGCTGGCTCTGTTCCTGGCTAATGCCGGCGGCGCTTGGGATAACGCGAAAAAATATATTGAAGGCGGCGCTTTGGGCGGTAAGAAGAGCGAGCCGCATAAAGCAGCCGTTATCGGCGACACCGTGGGCGACCCTTGTAAAGATACTTCCGGTCCGGCCATGAACCCGCTGATCAAAGTGGCAGGCACTATCTCTCTGATTCTTGGTCCCCTGCTGCTCAGACTGTAATAAATTGTAGGCAATTGTAAGCAACAACCAGTATCTACAAGTATCTACAACCAGTACGTAAGAAAACCGGGCTAATACAGCCCGGTTTTTGCTTGGGGTGCGCCCGATTTTGCTGTTGGAAAGCATATTTAAAAAAGCATATTTTCGGATATTTTCGGAAAGTATACCTTTAGCTAATCCACTTTTTTATCCTATTTTAGGTTCAACCCCGGCGCGACCATGGCTAAAAAAGCGGCCAGCACCAATAAAATCAGGACTGCCAAACGCCAGGCGCGTACGAACGGGCCTTTTATTTTTCTTTTGCTCATGGGAATTAAGGCGGCGGCAAAAATAAAAGCCAGGATCATTACATAAAGCGGCAGATTGTGCAACCCATTGCTCAATTTAATTCCTCCCTCTCTCTCTGTGTAATTACTCGTCCAGCCTATTATAAACTACTTGAACGCAGACTGAAACAAGTTAAGCATTAAGCACTCTTGCCAGAACAGGCTATAATATGTAACAATAGGTATTGGGGGTGAGCCAGCTGGGAGTTCTGGTTAAGAATGAGAACCACATGTGTTTTGGATGCAGTGATCAAAACCCGATCGGGCTGAAATTGAAATTTAAATCAGACGGCGACATTTGCCGCACCGAATTCACGGCCGGGGAAGTGCACCAAGGCTGGAACGGCTACGTGCACGGCGGCCTGATTGCCGCTATGCTGGATGAAACCATGGCCTGGTGGCTGTGGTTGAGGAACATACCGATTATGACCGCTGAAATGACTACCCGTTACAGTTTGGGGTTGCCGATCAATGAGAAGCTGCTGGTGGAGTCATGGTGCGAAGCGGAGAAAAAGGGAAAAATATATGAAATGGCCGCTCATATTCTGCTGCCCGACGGTAAAGTGGCCGTCCGGGGGAAAGCCAAGTTTATGAGGGTGGAAGGGTGATTTCGAGATTCGAGGAAATGAATTTGTAAGCCATTGACAGATTAGCCCGGGGCGAGTATAATTACTTACTGTCGCACCAAACATTAAAGTATTTAAAGCCCTTCCTCTTTTGCAGGCAGGGCTGCTTTACGCAGCTTTACTTGAGGTTTCGCGCGAAGATCGGGGTGTTTTTTATGCCGGCCAATACTATTACTAACCGTAAAGCCCGTCACGAGTACCATATTGATAAAAAATTTGAGACCGGCGTAGCCTTGACCGGCACCGAAATTAAATCCATCCGGGCCGGCAAAGCCAACCTGCAGGACAGTTATGCCCGGGTTGAAAATGGCGAGTTGATCCTGTACAATATGCATATCAGCCCTTATGAACAGGGCAACCGGTTTAACCACGAGCCCAAGCGCCCACGCAAACTTTTAATGCATAAACGAGAAATTATGCGGCTTTTGGGGCAGACTAAAGAAAAAGGCTATGCATTGATCCCATTGCGGCTTTATTTTACACGGGGCTGGGTTAAAATCGAGCTGGCTCTGGCCCGGGGCAAAAAGAAGTATGATAAACGGGAAGACATGGCTGCCAGAGACGCGAAGCGGGAAATTGACCGGGCTATGAAAGACAAAATGCGCCAATAATTTGGCGGAGCATAAATTATATTATAATTATGGGGGCGAAATGGTTTCGACGGGGGAAGTTGTGGCAGGATAAGCGAGCCGGGGTTCCATCTGCCCGTAAAACGGTGGAACAGTTAATATAACTGCCGATAATAATAATTACGCTCTAGCTGCTTAATTGCAGCTAGCATCCCACCCGCACCGGCCTGTGGAGCGGGGTTCGGGGTGTCATTAATACAGGCTGACTCTTAAGCTGATTCTCGGAAGCTTGAGGGGACATTGATCGAGATAGCTCCGTTGAAGCCTGATTGTGGGCGTCAAGGGAGCGAAATTAAAGCACAACCTACGCTCGTAGAAGGTCTTGTGGCTCTTCTTTCGGACGGTGGGTTCAACTCCCCCCGCCTCCACCACTCATAAGCACAGGTGTAAAGGTGAGATATACAGTAATATTCTCGGTATCTACCGTTACGCGCTGGACATAGGTTTTTATAAATTTCTTACATGCATCAAGGTTCTTATCTTCCAAGGCTTGCCTGTGTATATCCAGGTAAGCTTTTATCATTTCTTCGGTAATTGTGCCGTGCTCAACAACCGTGTTTGACTCAGCTATTTTCCATTCCAGCAGTTCTTTTTTGCCCTGTAGTTCGTTCAGCTTATCCACCAGCGGTTCAAAGGGGGCGCCTTTGGATATTGATGTAGCCAGGGTGTCAAGTTCCTTTTTGACGGTTTTCAGCTCAGTTTCATACCGCTTCAGGGCATCTCCTAACTGGCTAGATTCTGTTTGGTTGTAGCTATTCAGCTTTTGCACTATAACCGACAGCTTGTCCGGGCTGAATATTTCACTCTGGAGCTCAGCCAGCGCCTTCTCTTCGACGATTTCTTTTCTGATTTTGGGTATGCTGCACTTGCCGCACCGATAATAATGCAATTTATTATTCTGCCCGTCGTCTGTTTTGTAGGTGCTGCTGGTGCCGGTCATGGCGGCGCCGCATTGGCAAAAAATCAAACCTGTAAGTAGATATGTAACTTTTGCTTTATTGGTGGCATTTCGTTTCTTGTCTCTCATTCGGCGCTGGACCTCCTCGAATGTGGCCTTGTCGACTAACGCAGGGATGACGTTTTCCATCCGGGTAATATCATCTTTGCTCTTATGGTTATTCCTCTTGCCTGCAATGTCTTTGCTTGCGCTGCGGTTGTAGGTATAGGTCCCAACATATTTTTCATTGCGCAGGATTTCATAGAGCGAGTTTTTACCGAACTGCTGACCGACTTTGGTTTTGTATCCCCGAAGGTTGCATTCACTTATTATGGCGCCATAGCTGAAACCATTGACATACATATCGAATATAAGCCTTACGGCATCAACTTCGTCTTGATTGGCGCTCAAAATGTATTGCTTGGTGCTGGGTTCGACATCAAGGCCAAGCGGCGGCCGGCCGCCGTTATGCCGGCAGTGCCTGGCGTTCTCGTTCAGGCCCTTCATCGTCTCACGGGCCAGGTTCTTGCTATAGTATTCGGCCATGCCAATGATGACCGACTTAAGGATAATGCTTTCTGGACTATCGTCCAGGCGTTCGGTGACGGATAGTATATCAACGCCGGCCAGCTTCAGCTTACGTTCGTAGTGGATGTGGTCGTAACGGTCACGGGCAAACCGGTCCAGCTTATGCACAACAATGGCCTGGAACTGGCCGCGCTTGGCGTCGTCGACCATTTGGAGGAATCCCGGCCGGTTATCGGTGGTTGCGGTGCGGGCCTCGTCTATGTAAGTGTGTATAATTGTGATGCCGTTATTTTTGGCGTATTCGCCTATTTCGTGAAGTTGGGCGGCAATGGATTCCTCCCGCTGGTTGTCGCTGGAGTATCGAGCGTAGGCTACGGCTATCATAGTTTATCCTATCTCTAAATTAGTTACATGCTCTGTTTTTGAAAAATGGTTGCCATCAATGTGTCGTAGTTCATGTTTTAGTGCTTTGGTGTTATGTTCCCATGAATGGTTTTTATTGAGATAAATGTTGTAGTTACCGGCTGGATCTTGTACGACGTATCCACCGACACTTGGCGGCAGCTTGGTGAGTCTGATGTAAACATCTTCCATGATGTCCACCTGCCTATATTAATCGTTTTCGGAAAGCGAATGAACCTATTTATCAAGCTCTCTGAATATCAAAATAGGGAATAAACCCCAGCCTAAAGCATCACTTTCAGCGTACATATTCCTTACAATATCAGATATTTGATTAATAGCTTGCTTCATTTCACTTAGTTGGCTAAAGTCGTGCCTTTTAGCATCATCTAAAACACCAATAATATGCCAATAACCTGGAAATGTGCTGCCATATAAGCGTAATAAATCGTAAGGCTCTACGGTAAGATACTCCTCTTTTATGTAGCCGCATAATAAATTTTTATCATCAAGCAATATATCTATTTCAAGACCGGGTCTAATTATCTTGGACAAGATGCTTAAGCCGCCTTTGAGCTGCGGCACTTCTTTTTTGGGAATACCAAATATTTCTGGACTTTTGAGCAATAGCGGAAATACGTCGATAGCTGTTTTAGTGTTTCTTAGTGTGATTCGTCCCCTAATGTGAACAAGCTTGCCTGTGGCTTCACTTGGCAACTCCGACAATACGGAAAGTTCAAGCTGTTCTAATAAATTTAATATTGCGTAATCGTGGGGTTCATAAGTTTCTTCTTTTTCCTTGGTTTCAGTATCTATTGCCGTATTGGATAGATTTAATAGGTTTGGTATGCCGCCACCCATAGACGAATTAGAGCCTTGGGCAACGTTTCTTCTGTATTTCACGTTTCGCAAGGCTCCGGCTGTCATCTGCGCAATAAATGAATCTATACGTGAATAATCTTTATAAATAAAATCAATTAGCGGTATTTCTTGGCTGGTTCCCATTTCTTGTTTTTTGATTTCGTCCACATATCCCACTCCTTATTAAATTCAGTTACGCTTTTTCTGACTTCGGCTTGGGAGTCTTCTATTTTTTTTGTTTGGTTGTTTTCTTTTTGGGTTAAAACATCTTTAGCCATAATATAAACGCCTCCCTCTTGATTATATTATATGCTTTCCTTTACCCGATTCAACCCGTGACCGTCAGTTATTCGTCCCTATAATCCTTAGCAAGTGAATCCATCAACGCGGCTACCTTCTCTATATCTTCCTTCTTCACGTGCTTAGTGGCATTAAAAAGTATTTTCATCTCCGGGCGCTTGTGGAGTTCGTCCCGGAGCTGCCAGACTTCGTCAATGTCATCAAGGACGGGATCGGAGGCGCCCATTGGCACGTCATAACCCATTAACCAAGCCTCGTTTACATTGAGAGCCTTGGCAAGCCGATACAGGCCATCTTGTTTTGCTTCAAACTTACCATTAACATATTGGCTTATTTGTTGTTTTTTAAGCCCAGTCATTTGTGCTAAATCTATTTGCTTAACATTTCTTTCCATCATAGCTATATTTAGACGCTCAGAAAAAGATTGGATTCTGTCTGCCATTGTCGGAACCTCCTTTGCGGATTATTTGTTGTTTAATAATTATACGCCATGGTCAAATTAATTTCAAGTTTTCTATATAGTTTGTCAAGTTAATTTTACAAAACTAATTGACAAGCCAAGTCAAGTATATTAGACTGTGAATAATCAAATTTATTTGACTGTCATGGAAGAAAGGAGAGGGGTTAAAAACAAATGTTTGACTTTGACCACTCAAAGCTGAGAGGTCGAATTAGGGAATCATTTAATACCGAAACAAATTTTGCAACGGCATTAGGGGTATCTAAAGCGACGTTATCAGCAAAACTTAACTCTAAAATTGAGTTCACACAGGAAGAAATAGCAAAATCAGTTAATTTGTTAGGCATAAATGAGAATGAAATAGCTATATTTTTTTTACGAAAGAAGTCAAATAAATTTGACGCATAACCAGCCGGCAAGAAGGGAGGTGTAATTAGCTGAAATACTGCAGGCAAGATTTTATCGACAATCCGAAATTAGCGTCAACCATGTCCTATGGTGAATTTTTAACCGCCATAGGCGAATTGCCGGAAAAGCCTATCGTCATGTCAGAGCCAACTACAGAAGAGCACAAGGGAATTAGAAAACTAAGCAATCTCTGTCTCATCATTTCATTGATTAGCTTGTGTGTTTCACTTATCACTTTAACAACGCGACTAATGAGATAAGCAATGAGGCTGCGGAAATTATAATTGCCAACCTTACCGTAATAACGCTTTCTCGTCTTTCTTTATAGGCATCTAGGCGATCGATACCCATGTCACTTATTGTAAAAACATCATCATCTGAACTAATGCGTTCTCCACTTACCCATTTTGGTTCCGAAATGAGTTTAACATAGTCTCGAAATGCATAGATGACAATATCTTCTTGCGAGCCAATATAGTCTCTAAGCTGTTTTCTAGTCATTTGTTTCTTGCGCTTAAGCGCCTTTAGCAGTAATATTGTTTCTTTTTCGGTCAAAGTAACCACCCTCTTAAACGTACTTACACATATTTTAACAGTCTGACCAGCAAAAAACTACAGCATAGGAGGTGAACCAAATCAACAGCAACGGCTACCAGCCCAACGGCAACACGGAGGCACCGCACGAGCTACCAACCACTGGTTCAAGCGCAACCAAAGAAAACGCCCCCTTGCGGGAGCAACTGGACAAAATTATTTTTCTTCTTGAGTGTCTTGTTCAAAACCAATTTTCCGGCGTGGCTTTGAGGTATCCGAGCGGGGAACCGCTACAAGCAAAAGGCTTAATTGGGATGTATGCTGAACAAGCTGAACTTTTGCACCGTCGGGGTCCAGTAGTGTCCCGTCAAAGATAATGATGTCCGGATTCCAGTAACTAACATCGTCAATACTGAATGTTGTGTTTTGAAAAGAAACAAGTTTCCCGCCGGCTTGCATATTATCTGGCATATTTTCTTCAAAATCGCTGATTAACCTTACCAAGCGCTCATGCATCCATTTAGCGTGTCTTGAATCTGATACCGCGTCAACAGTTAGCCCCGCTAAAGCTTGATTGGAGTTGTTAAGGACATTTTGCATATTTTTCAAACCATTTAAAATTGTAGGCCCGTCTATAGTAATCACCTCCCTTCCTTGGATTGGTAACCTCAGCAATTACCAAACTTCGACAGGCGGGGAGGTAAACCCTACAAAAGGAGGCCAGCCAATGCTCATAGGCACGTTATCCATCACCATCAACCGCCATACCGGCGAAGTGGTGAAGCGCGAAGTAACTGACTTACGGGAGACGGACCGGACCATCGAAGAGTACCTGGCGCCGGCGGCGGAATATGCTAACTACTTGATTGACAAATATAAGGAGAAAGGAGCGTGAACCAATGTTGTTATACGCCATCTACCAACCAAGCGCACACAACGAAAGTTCTTGGAACCGCTCCCGGGTTTACGCTTTTGCATCGGTCGAACGGCTCGTAACGGCCCTGCGTCAGGTTAACGGAAGCGGCACCGGAACGCTCGAAATGGTTACGAAGGAAGAGGCCTACCACCAGACATCTATCGCAAGGCTGTACACCGGCATAGATGAGAATGGGGTGCCTGAAAAAGACGGCGCTATGGTTATGGTGCACAACGACAGCCTGTCAGACGGCTGGAGTCGCTGCGAAATACCGCTTACCCAGACAATAGCAGATGAGAAAGTACACAAATCAATAGTTTACCCGTAGAAAGGAGGCGTGAGCCAATGAACTGGGAGCTTATGGCTGAACACGGTTTGATTACCCGGGAAGAGGCGGACGTCCGAAAAGCGGAGGGCTTGGCGGCAGTCTTAAAGGCGGCTGGTGATGCGTGGGCGCAGTACAAGGCAGAACATCCGGAGGAGGTTGACCAATGACCAAGCTAATTGACCGTCTACGCGCATGGCAGGCCTGGCGCAGAGCATCGCCGCGGCAGCGGCAGTGGACTCGGCTGATTAAGGCAGGTGGTTTTAGGTGGGAGTAAGGTACGTTTGTGCCGAGGAGCCGTGTTCGATGAATGTCAGCTGGTGCTGTTTTGATTGCCCATACGAATATTGGTGCAGATGGCATTGTCAAAAGGAAGCGCCGGATGGCTGCAAAATGCGTCAGGAGGTGGAAATGGGTTGAAGCTGTACAGGATACTGTCGTTTGCCGGCACCGTTGCGGAGTTCAAAGCCTGGCTGGCTGGTCAACTGGATAAGGAGGGGGCAAATTGATAGTCGCAGAAACGATTATGGCAAGGATGCCTAAAACATGTGCCGACGGCTGTAGGTTTTTTATCCCCAAAAGACGCTCTCCAGATCCATGGCCAAAATGCCTACTCAGTGGCGAGGTTGAAAATCCAAGTCGTAAAAGGCAATCATGGTGCCCGCTACTGGAGATTGTTGAGCCGGCTAAACAAAATAGCCATGGTTAGTTTAGCACAGTATGGCTAACTAATCAATCGGAGGTAGTTAAATGACCAAACTTGAAAGCGCTTTAAATAAACTGCGTGAGGCGGCGGCGGAAATAAGCGCCGAGGTTAGCGCACTAACCATAAGCGCCAGTCCTGGAATGAAGTGCGATGTGTTAATCCATGCCAGAAAACTAAGCGACATAGAGCATATACCGTCAGATATTGAGTGGGTGATTCTGCCTAAGATGGACGGAACCGGGCATTCGTACAAAGCCATTAAACGCCATGCCGGCGCGATGTTTTACACTTATTTGAAGCCGAAAGAGTATGAAGCATATAAAAACGGGAGTGATTTTAGTGGGTGAGATGGTCGTAACTAATCAAAAAGAATGGGACGATATTCCGAAGGAATTTAATGGTTACATTTACGTGAAGTCCGCTGGTACTAAAATTATTATTGCCGAACGTAAAGGTTTGCGCGTCGTGGCCTGGGGGAACTCCAGCGTCGAGGCCTGGGGGAACTCCAGCGTCGTGGCCTGGGGGAACTCCAGCGTCGTGGCCAGGGGGAACTCCAGCGTCGAGGCCTGGGGGAACTCCAGCGTCGAGGCCTGGGGGAATGTTCAAATAGCAAAGTATTCGGAAATCGCAAATCTTACGATCTCGGGGAATGCTCGGATAGTTACTCTGCCCCAGACGGTCCAAGAATACTGTGACTTTTATGGTATTACAGTTAAGGATGGGGCTGCCATACTTTATAAGGGCGTGCGCCCTGATATGGTGTCGTTTTATGACAATAGTTTTAAATATTCAATTGGCGCTACGGCTACCAATAAATGCGACTGGGATGTAAACGATCAGTGCAGCTATGGTCTTCATGTGTCGCATCTACATTGGGCCTTAAATTTTATGCGTGACAAAAGAGAGTTTGCAATTCTTGAATGTGCCGTACCCCTAAACAAAATTGTAATCCCTACCAATACAGACGGGAAAGTGCGGACATCTGAACTTACGGTCCTTCGCGAAGTCCCGCCGGAAGAGTGGGGCATATATGGCAAGATTTACGCCAAACGCCAACGGAAGGAGGGTGGGGCATGATTAGCGAGTTTATTGCTGATAGGTTCATACCGCCCACCGATCCAGAGCCTGAACCTTGGGCGGTATGTGAAGCCTGCGGGGAAGATATCTTTTGCGGCGAGGATGCCCTGGAGCTGAATGGCAGCATTGTCCATGATGACTTAGAGTGCCTTGTTAAACATGCCGGCGCTATGCGCATTGTGGCCGGGGAATGGGAGATGGAATAGGTGGACGCGGTACAGATTGCAAATACTGCGGGGATGTCGCATCAGGACTGGCTAAACGTACGCCGGCGTGGAATAGGCGGCAGTGACGCCGCCGCAATAGCCGGCCTAAGCAAATGGAAAAGTCCGATGTCCGTATACCTTGAAAAGATAGGTGAGGTAGAATCTGAGGCCGGCGAAGCCGCTTACTGGGGGTTAGCGCTGGAGGATGTAATAGTAAGAGAATACGCCAAGCGCTCTGGTCTTAGGGTTAAGCGGAGAAATGCCGTGCTTCAGCATCGTGAACATAAGTTTATGATCGCCAATATTGATCGGATAGTTGGTAATATCTATGGCAAAGGTCCAGGCACAGGGGTTTTGGAGATTAAGACGACCAGCGCATATAACAAAGATGCTTGGTCCGGCGATAAGATTCCGGACGAATATATGATCCAGGTGCAGCATTATCTTGCCGTTACCGGCTATAGATGGGCGGCGATAGCTGTATTAATCGGCGGCCAGGAGTACCAGGAGAGGCTCGTTATTCGGGACTGGGATATAATCAGTTATTTGATTGAGATTGAAAGGGACTTTTGGAAGTTGGTCGAGAATCGCACACCGCCGGAGATTGACGGAAGCAAGGCAAGCACTGATGTATTAAACCTCTTATATCCACGGTCGGAAGAAAAATCGGAGATATTGCTGCCAGATGATGCGGTAGGCTTAATTGACCAGTATCAGACAGCTGCCGGCGAGGAAAAAGCGGCTGCCGGCCGTAAGGATGAAGCGGCGAACAAACTTAAAGCAATGCTAGGCGAATGTGAGGCCGGTTATATCGGGGATAGGCGGGTTACATGGAAAACGGCTATACAAGAGCGCGTCGACAGCAAGAAACTTAAGGCCGAACATCCAAAGATTTTCAAAAAATATGCAAAGGTAAGTCCATATAGGCGCTTTGCAATCAAATAAGGGGGCCAATAGTTATGGTAACAGCAAATAATAGTGAGTTAAAAGATAAATTAGCGGTTAAGGCAAACGAAACCAAAGCAGCGCCAAAGTCGCCGGTGCAAACAATACATGATTACCTGAAGAAAATGGGGCCGGAAATTGCCCGGGCACTGCCAAAACATATGGATGCGGATAGACTCGCCAGGGTAGCGCTGACAGTCATTAGAACAAATCCCAAGCTGTTAGAATGTAACATCCAATCTTTAATGGGCGCCGTAATGCAGTGCGCTCAGCTTGGCCTGGAACCTGGTCTTTTGGGACATGCCTATCTGGTGCCTTTTAGAAATAACAAGCAGAACACAATGGATGTTCAATTCATTATTGGTTATAGAGGTATGATTGACCTTGCCCGTCGATCCGGTAATATCCAATCAATTTACTCCCATGCTGTTTACGAAAACGATACATTTGAATATGAATACGGCCTGGAGCCTAAGTTGAACCATAAGCCGGCCATAGGTGCGCGTGGTAAAAACATTGGGTTTTATGCGGTTGCTCATTTCAAGGATGGCGGCTATCAGTTTGAGTTTATGCCTATTGAGGAGGTAGAGGCGCGGCGTAAGAGATCTAAGGCCGCAAACAATGGCCCATGGATAACTGATTTTGAAGAAATGGGGAAGAAGACGGTTATTAGGCACATGTTTAAATATCTGCCGGTTAGCGTGGAGATTATGCGCGATTTAAGCCGGGACGAAACGGCGCCCACCAATCTGCAGCTTACAGGCGGCGGCGAGGATTATATTGTGCCTGATTATGAGATTGCGACTGATAATACTGTTATGTCGACTGATGCAGCTGAAGTGGGCCCTGGTTCGGCCGAAAATAAGGCATTGTCTTTTGATGGGGTAACGCAATGAGTATTAAAAATATTAACCCCATGGTCTTCGCTGCAATAGCCGCTCGTGAGGATGAAGCTAACGAAGCCGGCTGGACACATGATGAGCTTTGGGGCGATCGGTTCTGGAATATTACTGCTGGCAAAAACCGGCCGGGGTTGGTATCAATGCTCCGGCCCGGTGACCAGCTTGGCGAGATAACGGCAGATAAGATTCAGATTTTGCGGAAGTGGGGATGTTATACCTTGCATTTTCGATCGCATAGACCCACAGGAACAGCAGCTTAAGTTAGGCTTTGGGGAAGTCATACAGTAATCGGGAACGTCACGGGAACAAAAGGAGAAGTGAAATTATGTCCGGGTTGTGGTTAAGGTTATATACAGAGATTCGCAATGATCGAAAACTGAGACGCCTAAACCCATCTCAGCGGTGGTTATGGGTGGTAATTTTAACCATTGCTAAAGAATCGCCACAACCTGGAATTCTTCTTTTGGCCGACGGCGTACCGGTTACGATTGACGATCTTGTCGACGATGCTGCAATAACAATAGACGAGGTAACACAAGGCCTGGCGGCGTTTGAGGCTCAGAAAATGATTACACAAATTGACGGTCTGTGGTGTTTGGTTAATTGGGATAAGAGGCAGTTTGAAAGCGATAATAGCACAGACAGAACTCGCAAATACCGCACTACAAAAAAAAATGAAACGTCACGGGAACGTCACGGGAACGTCACGGGAACGTCACGGGAACGTCACGGGAACGTCACTGTGACGCCCCCAGATACAGATACAGATACAGATACAGATACAGATACAGAGAAAGATAAAAACATATGTGTGTCCGGACGCGAATCTGCACTAATCGTTGCCCCGGCTGAGAAACCGCAAAGCGGTGGAGCGCGGGTTAAAAAACCCGGCAAAGGCGACGAATACACGGAGGAGTTCGAGTCATTTTGGGCTTTATACCCGCGCAGACTGGAAAAGAAGGGTGCGTTTGAGAAGTGGAATGCCAGGTTAAAAGACGGCCATAGCGCCGATGACCTGATTGCAGCCTCTGAAAACTACTCTGTCAGCTGCCGGGAAAACCAGACGCAGGAAAAGTATATTAAGCACCCGGTTACTTTCCTTGGCCCAAAAGAGCCATTTAGGGATTATGTTAACGGGCCAATTATAACCCTGGGCAAGCCTCCACCAAAACCCAGAGGTTTTACGGCACTTCAGGAATACATCAACGAGGAGGGTATTGAATGACTAAAAAAGAGGTTGTTGTTTTGGTCAGCATGCTTTCTGCGGCATACCCAAGGGCGGATATCCCCAAAGAAACCATAGTCTTGTATCAGCAGTTTTTACAAGATATGGAGTTTGGCATTGCCAAGGCGGCTGTGGCAAAACACATAGCGTTGAGTCAATATTTCCCGACGATTGCTGAACTTCGGGAGTCTGCTTATTCGCTGATGTCAACAGCGCCACTTGCTGGTGATGCATGGGCTGAAGTAACTAAGCAGCTGTCAAGGGTTGGGCTATACAGTACTGGCCCGGAGTTTTCTCACCCAGCAATTCAAAAGGCTGTTGCTGCTATTGGATGGCGCAATCTGTGCATGTCTGAGGAAATAGGCGTTGAACGAGCTCATTTTTTGCGCATATACGATGCGTACCGAAAGCAGGAAGCCGAGGAGATTAAGCTGACTACAGTGCTTGAGCAGCTAGGTTTAAAGGGAACAGAGATATTACCGCTAGCCTGCGGCAATGAAGATTAAAAACAGGTGGGTGAACGCTGATGAAATCCCATTTTGACGCATGGCAAATAATAAAGGCCCTTGCCCGCCGACACCGGATGGACGCATTTTTCACCGAGGTCAAAAATGGGCCGACCCAGACCAGGGCTAACCACAACAAAATTGACGCCCTGGCTATAAAGCTAAGCTGGACGCAATTTAATATCACAGGGTACGAGGTTAAGGTCAGCCGGTCTGATTTTATGCGGGATAGTAAATGGCAAGCATATTTACCGATGTGCAACCAACTTTATTTTGCAGTTGCGCCGGGTGTCTGCGAGATTACGGAGGTCCCGGATGTATGCGGGTTAGTACGGTTTACGGCTAATGGTGGTTTGAGAACGCTGAAAAAAGCGCCATGGCGTGAGATTGAGCCGCCGGTGGAGATGTATAAATATCTTTTATTCAGCCGCGTCGGGTCTTTCGAGGTTCAAGATAGGATGCGGCCAAGGAGTCAGCGGATTCTTGATAATGAGCGAATCCAGCTGTTTAAGGATTATGTCGACGGCCGGCTAGACTTGAAAATGCTGGGCTATAGGCTTGGAAAGAAGGTTATTCAGGATATTGCGGATGTTAAAAAGAGAAATGCGGAATTAGAATATCGGCTGCGAGATATGAAAAATGCTGATGATGAATTGACCGCGATATGCAGGGCGCTGGATGTCACGAGCAATTATGAGCGCGAGAAAGCTTGTCTTAATGTCATCGAGCACATGCGGCAGTCTGGTGGTGTTACGCCGACAATGGCAAACCAGATAGCTCAGATTAGCGCGATATCACGGCGGCTGGCGGAGGCGATGAATGTAAGTGACTAGACTGTCCATAACACAGGCTCGCCGGCTGGGGTTGGTGCCGGCTAAACGTAAGCCGGAACGTATTCCCGAGGTTAGGAAAACGATCGCATATTGGGACGCCAAGCATTTACCCAATGGAGTCTGGATACAAATGCCAGAAATACCGCCCAGTTTGAACGTTTATCTACGCTGGCATTACAGCACGCGGCGGCAGTATCTGTCCAGATTGATTGATTATATGACTTTGTTAGCCTGGGGATTTAAGTTGCCGATGACACCAGCGGCAATGGTGCAAATTATATATTACTTTCCTGACGGCCGGCGCCGGGATAAAGATAATTATGGCGGCAAGCAGATTCTTGACGCACTGCGCTACGCCAGACTAATTGCGGATGATAACAGACAGGTATTGACACTGCCGGAACCTGTTTTTGAGGTGGACAAGGAGCGCCCGCGGGTGGAGATATTTATAAAGCGCATGAGCGATAGGGGCTGATTGTCGTGACCAAAAAACGGGCGCCATACATGAAGCCAAAGTCGTCGCGGCAAATAGGCTTTTGCAAGTTCCATCGATGGCTCTTGAGTTCGCCTCAGGTTAAAAATTACAGATGTCTGCACAGACAGGGGCGCGAAGGCTGGTGCAAGTACTTCCGGGCTAACCTGGGGCACGAATACTGGACAAGCCATAAGATACCGGACTATATCAGGTGTAGGCTGAAGGGCGGTGCTGCCAGTGACTAAAGTCAAAACAAGGAATACCAAAACAATAAGAGGGATGATTGGGTGCAAATGTAAACTGACTAAGTGTTACACATCATGCCCGAGCTACTTGTTGCACGGTGGCGCTGGTGTGATTTTTAACTGGCTGAACGTATCACGGCCGCCGGACATAAGAACTGCGGACCCTTCACTTACCTTGCCGGCGCCGGCGGCTAAATATGGCGGCAGCAAATCCCGCAGGCGTAAAAAGCAAAAAAAAGTAACTGATTTGCGACCCTGGTCAATTGATTGACAGCTATTGACAAGCATGATATAATAGCGACTAAGTCGTACGCCCTGAAATAATTTTCGGGGCTTTATTTACGCGATAGGACCGGCCACACCTCTCCCGACTGAATAATATCGTTGGTGCAAGTGCAACAGGGCCGGGCATTACATACATACTTCGGCAGCTGCTACTATGCGGCTGCTTTTCTTATGTCATTTTAGGGGTTGAGAGAGGTGTCGAAGGGTAAATATGAATACTGGCTTAGCGATGATGGCCTTTTACTGCTCGCCGCCTGGGCCAGGGACGGGCTTACGGATGAACAAGTAGCAATGCAGGTTGGAATTGGCGTGAGAACGCTTTACGACTGGAAGCGGAAATATCCACAGATTGTGCAGGCCTTAAAAAGGGGTAAGGACCCGGTTGATGTCGAGGTTGAGAATTCGCTATTAAAACGGGCCCTCGGTTATGAGTACAAGGAAGTAAAAGAAGAATATGAATTTGGCGAGCTGGTAAAGCGGACGGTTGTCAAGAAGCAGATGGCGCCAGACACTACAGCACAGATATTCTGGCTCAAAAATCGTAAGCCGGAGCAGTGGCGCGAGAAGCGAGAAGTTACCGTTGATGCGTCGATTAATGACAATAATCTCCTGGGCCTATTCAGCAATCTAGGCGGTGGTAAGCCTGAAACTTAATATTTTGCCTTTTAACGACAAGGCACGGCAGTCATTTAAGAATACCGGCTACCTTAACGTCTGGGAAGGCTCGGTCCGGTCAAGTAAAACAGTAGTATCAATAGCGGCTTGGCTATTCTATGTAATGAACAGCCCAGAAAGCCGTTTTCTTATGTCCGGAAATGGCATAGCAACACTATTCACGAACGTCATAGATAATGACTTTGGCATCCTGAACGTTGTCGGCGATTACGCCAAGTACGGCAATGACGCCGATGGCAACCGCATACTTACCATCCGGTCGCCGCTGTATAAGGAGCCTAAAATATGCTATTGCGTCGGCGGTCATGACGAAGCGAGCTATAAGAAGATTCGCGGCCGCACAATCGGCGGTTGGTACGCAGATGAAATAAACCTGCAGCCACAGGCGTTTATCGAAGAGGCGTTTCGGCGTTCCATCGTCTCCAGGGACCGGAAGAACTTCTGGACCCTGAACTGTGAACCGCCGAACCACTATATTTATACCAACTACCTGGACAAGTACCAGGCGCAGAAGTTGCCGGGGTACAACTATTGGCACTTTACCCTGGATGATAACCCAGCGCTTACTGAGGAGCGCAAGAACGAGCTTAAGAGTCAGCACTTTGGCTTTTACTATGACCGCTATATCCTGGGTAAGCGAGTTGCTGGTCAGGGCTTGATTTATGACATGTGGCGGGACGACTACCTGTATGATGATGAGCAACAACCGAACGATGGCGAGTTATACGTCACTATGGACTATGGCACTACGAATCCTATGGTGATGCTCAAAGTTATTGACGACGGCACTACCCTTTGGGTTGAGGACGAGTATTATTGGTCTAGTAAGGACGAGCAGCGACAGAAAACCGATGCGGAGTACGCTGACGACTATGAAACTTTTATCGAAGGTAATACCGTGCAGTATGGCATCCTAGACCCTTCGGCAGCAAGCCTGAAGGCGGCGCTATCCAGCCGAGGCCACTACATTAAGGCGGCAAATAACGATGTCCTGGAAGGCATCCGGCGCATGGCCACTATGATATATACCGGCCGCCTCCGGGTGCATCGGCGCTGCAAGCATTTGCTCAATGAAATCAAGTCTTACATGTGGGACCCGAAGGTATCCGAGCGCGGCGAAGAAAAGCCGCTGAAGCAAGGGGACCACTGTATGGACGCGGCAAGGTACATGATTATGACGGCCATACCGAAGTGGAGGGTATTTGATGAGCAAGCGGCGTAAAGCCAAGAATATTAATGCATCGCAGCAACAGGCTTTCGACGGGCCGTCTATACTCACCCTGGATGCTTTTGCGAATGCATTAGCGCGACTTGGTTTTGGCCAGGCCAATATTCCGGAAGCTACCGAATATCCCATGACGCGGCTTAGCCGGGACTTCCAGAAGCTGACAAGCTTGTATCGTGATCACTGGTTGGTCAAGCGATTAATCAATACAATCCCGGAGGACATGGTAAAAAACTGGTATAAGATACAGTCTCAAATGCCACCTGACGATATCACTAAAATTGAGCGCCTGGAGCGCATCACGCACCTGCGGCAGAGAGTGGTTGAGGGTTTGCGCTGGGGGCGCCTATACGGTGGTGCAGCCGCGGTGATGATTATTGACGGCCATGAGGATATTCTGGACGAACCGCTGGATCTTGATATGGTGATGCCGGAGTCCTTTCGTGGTATCCTGGTCTTTGACCGCTGGTCTGGTATCTATCCACTACTGGACTTGATTAACGATACGACTAGCACCGAGTTTGGTCTGCCGGAATACTACCAAGTTGTAGCCGATGGCGTAGACGAAATGATAGTGCACCATAGCCGGGTACTGCGCTTCACCGGCCGGGACCTCCCACATTGGGAGAAAATGGCGGAACAGTATTGGGGTGCGTCGGAAATTGAACATGTGTTTACCGAATTGACCAAGCGAGATAACACCAGCGCAAACGTGGCCAACCTGCTTTATATCGCCAACCTGCGCGTGATGAAGATGGCGGACCTGGGCCAAATGCTGGCGTCAGGAAGCGACCAGCAAATACAGCGGATATACCGAACACTGTCCGCTCAGAACTGGCTTATGAATAACATGGGTATGCATGTGATGGACTCAGCAGACGGCTTTGAAACGCACCAGTATGCATTTTCTGGGCTTTCCGACGTGTATGAAATGTTTATGCTGGACCTGGCCGGTGCGGCTGAAATGCCGGTAACTAAGCTGTTCGGCCGTTCCCCGGCCGGAATGAATGCCACGGGTGATTCCGACATGCAAAATTACTATGACCTGCTTGAGCAGCAACAGGAAACGCACATCCGGCCACTATTGGAAAAGCTGCTGCCGGTGATGTGTATGTCTGAGTTCGGCGCGGTGCCCGACGACCTTGATATTAAGTTCAACCCGGTTCGCAAACCAACCGAAGACGAGCGCCGCAACCTGGGTAAGAATATCGCTGATGCGGTTGTCGAAGTCTATAATGCCGGCATTGTCAGCATGAAGACGGCCATGCAGGAATTGCGGCAGTCTTCGGATGTGACGGGCATGTGGTCAAATATTTCGGATGCTGATATTGATAACGCACCGGATACCCTTGGACCATCTGGCGAAGACATGTCAGGCATGGGTAGTGTATTAGGTTCTAACATGCCAATAACTGACGGCGGACCCGGTAGCGGCCGGAAACCAGAGGGCGGATCCAAAGTTGACCATAAAACGAGAAAAGAGTATAATAAAGCTCTAAAGGGTGTTAAGGCGTCAACCGGTACAGTTGTTAGTAGTGTTACCAACCACGCTATTGAACGAGCGGTTGAAAGAAGAGTTTCTTCTGACGATATTAACGACGCGCTTAGCAATACCAGGGTTACATACCCAATCAACACTAACCCCAAAAACGGTAAAAAGAGCCAGCGGTTAGTTGGAGAAAGAGCTGGGGTAGCTATTAATCCTGATACTGGAGCTGTTATTTCAGTTTGGGTAAAGGGGGATGAATCATGACCATCAACCTCAATGTGGAACAGGCTAAGTTTATCTACGATGGGTTAGGAATTAAGGTGCCGGTTGGCAAGGACTTCGAGATAGATGAAGACACTCGGGAAAAGATGGCAACTTACTCAATGGATACAGAGTCATTTGAGGCTATGGACGCAGAAGACGAGGGCCGCGAGATAAGCCCTAAAGGACGAATAGCAATGCAGATTGCAGACATGGTATTTTAACCGCCTACGGGCGGTTTTTCACTGGGGTAAATCATGAAATATGATCTCTGGGAGCCGAAGCGGCGCATTGAAAACAGCTACAAGCGTGAGCTGCTATTGCTTACACGGCAGATATTTGAGGCAGTAGGCCAAACTGACAATCCAAGCATTATCCTACAGCGGCTGAAGCTACTGGCGCAAACGCCGCAGTATCAGAAGTTTGCTGAGGCCGCGGCGTTGAAGATGGTGACGCAGGTTTTTACCGACGCCGGCCGCACCTGGCGCCAAGCTGCACTGGTAAACAGCAAAGGGCGGGAAATGTATCAGGCTATTATGGCCGAGCTGAAGAACCCGGGTATTAGCTATGCCATTCGGCAAAAGTTCGCTGAAAATGCTCAGCTCATAAAATCCCTGCCGCTTGGCCTGGCCGATGACGCTACGCAACAGATTGCCGACCTAACGCTGCAGGGACTCAGGCCGAAGGCAGTAGCCGAAGCCATGCTGCAGAAGTTACCGGTACTCAGCGAAAGCAGAATACAGCTAATTGCCAGGACCGAAGTCAGCAAGACCAACACGGCGCTGACGCAAGCGCGAAGCCAAAGCCTGGGCTTGGACTGGTACATCTGGCGCACCTCCAGAGACGCCCGGGTGCGGAGGTCACATGACACTATGGATATGGTGTTGGTCAATTGGTCCGAGCCACCCAGTCCGGAAAGCTTAGCCGGTGAAAAGCCTTATGGCAATTACCATGCCGGCGACACATTTAACTGCCGCTGCTATGCCCAGCCAGTTGTAAACCTGGACCGGGTAACCTGGCCGGCTAAGGTGTACACCGACGGCCAAATAGTAACTATGACCCGGGCCCAATTTGAAACCGGGAATAAAGTCGCGCCCCATACAGGCGCGTGGATTGAAACGACAAGTTAGCCGCGTAAGGAGGTGGCACCGCTGCCAATAGCATACTACGGTTCAAGGTTTAGCCCTCACATGACGGAGACGCCAGAGGGCTTTTTAATATGCCATGATGTCCCTATATCCCGGACTGGTTGGCAGGAATATCTGGGCCAGGAGCTTGGTCTGGCTGACATGTATGGCAAGACAATCAAGGTTTATCGGTCAGAGGATGAGGTATTTAATCCGGCGGCAATGGCCAGCTTCGAGGGCAAGCCAGTAACCGACGAACACCCAAACGATTTTGTAAGGCCGGATAACATTTCGGCATATTTGAAAGGAGTGACCCAAAATGTAAGGCGCGGCACAGAAGAAGACAGCGACAGCCCAATAGCGGACTTAGTGCTATATGATCCCGTTATAATCTCCGAAGTTAAAGCAGGTAAGCGGGAAATATCCTGCGGCTATGAGTGCATGTACGAACAGATGGGCGCTGAAGATGAGTATGCCCAAAAAGAGATTAGAGGTAACCATGTTGCCGTTGTAACCGCCGGCCGGGCCGGTGAGACGGTAGCGATAAAAGATAATAGGAGTGATATAAAAAAAATGCCAAAAACTAAGGGAGCACGAAAAAGAAATATCGTGGGCCGCATGATAGCGGCATTTGCCCAGGACGCGGACCCGGAAGAACTCGCTGAAGCCGTTGAAGCTTTAGCTGGTGAAGGTGCAGACGAAAGCGCGCCGGCCGCTCCGACAGCAGCAGATGCGCCTGGCGCCTGCGATGAAGACCCCATGGCTACTATTCTGCAGAAAATCGCGGAGCTGGATGCCAAGATTGACGGCATGTGCGCCAAGAAAGACACCGACATTCTGGACGAGCTTGAGCAGGACCTTCAGGAAGGCGAGAACAGTGTAACGGTGCCGGCTGAGGAAGTTGGAGATGAGGACGATCCGGCTACAGACGAGGATGAAACAACCGACGAGGATGGCCCGGGGCCGTGGCCAGGACCGGAAGCGCCGGAGTCCAGCCTGCCGGAGAATCCGCTGCCGGGTATGGACCGTAAGACGGCGCTGCAGCTTGTCCGTACTATGAAACCGGCTATTGCGGCTATGAAGGACGCCAAGCAAAAACGGCAGGCCATTGATACGCTGAATAGGATTGTGCGCCAGGCCGTAACAGCGAAACCGGTCGCCAAAGCCAAAGATACCAAAAGCGGCTATGCTGCTTTGTTGGCGGCACAAGTGCAATCAGCCAAGACCAAAGACAAGAAGCACGCCGCTAAGGACACGGCGAAAGAACGAGACATCGGTAAGAACATCCAAACGCGCTATAACCCACACTACAAAAAGGAGGGCAAATAAGTGCCAGGAACTGTAATCGGCAAGCAGCTTAACTTGGGCTATCCGGGTACTTTCTCCCGGAACGGCGATATTGTTATTTCCAATCGCGCAGTGTCACTTACAGCAACAGAGGAAATTAAATTTGGTGAATTGGTACAGCTTAACGCAGATAACACGGTAAGGAAATTGCCTGCAGGCTTGACCGCTGCTACCGGCTTTCTGGGCATTGCTGTTCGAATCGTTAAGCAGGAACTGGTTTACGGCCAGAACTTCGGCAGCTATAAGCCAGGTGAGCCGTGTGATGTGCTGGAACGCGGCAGCGTTGTGGTAACACTCGCAGGTGGCACACCCACGGCCGGCGGCCAGGTGTATTTCAATGCGACAACCCGGGCCATCACTGCCACAGCTACGGACGTAGCACTTCCGAATGTGCGCTTTACGTCTGGGCAGGTCGATGCAAACAACACTGTAGAAATCACCGTGTTAACACGGAAGTAACGGGAGGGCATAACAATGGCATTAAGCGTTTATACGCCAAAGAACATCCAAACACTTGACGGCATGCGCTCCCTGGGGGGCGCCTTTTTTACGCCAACCATGGACGCGTCTACCGCGTCCGGTATGGCATTTCTTAACGCGGAGCTGGAGAAAATTGACCCGACGTTGCACGAGCCGCTGACTTCGGTCACCTGGCAGCGCGACATTACGTCCCGTACCGGCGGCGGCTGGGTTGAGTATACCAGCGCCTATCATGTGGATTACGGTACTACCGGCGGCAACGCGGATGGCATTATCGGCGGTCAAACCACTGATATCCCCATTGCCCAGGCCGACGTGAGTAAGGATAAATACAAGGTATTTACTTGGGCCAACATCCTTAAGGTTCCATATGTGGACCAACAGAAGTTGAATGAAATTGGCCGGAACTTGGAAAACATCATGGATAGCGGCATCCGGCTCAACTACCAGAAAACGCTGGACATAAACACTTATTTGGGCTTTGGCCGGCATGGCATGACGGGCCTGCTTAACGACATCAACGTGATTACCACTTTAGCCGCAAACGGCGCTGCGGGATCGCGTCCATGGTCAACCAAAACACCAGACGAAGTATTGCATGATATTAATATTGCGCTGACCACCGCGTGGAGCAATTCGGAGTATGACTTGAGCGGCATGCCCAACCATGTGCTGGTGCCGCCCATCCAATACGCTTGGCTGGTAAGTCAGAAGGTATCTGACGCCGGTAATATTTCTGTGCTGCAGTATCTGCTTGATAACAATATTGGCCGGAACCAGGGCGTTGACGTGATGATTTTTCCTTCCCGCTGGTGCACGGGCGCCGGCGCGGGCGGATTGGACAGAATGATGGTATATGCAAACGCCGAGGACCGGGTACGGTTTGACATTACGGTGACAATCAATAGGGTTATGACCCAACCGTCCGTTGAGCAGATGGCCTACCTATCCGCCTACGTGGCGCAAATTGGTCAAGTTGTATTTCTGTACTATCAGCCGGCGCTCTATACCGATGGAATATAGGAGGTAAATATGCGAGTATTTGCAAAGAAGACCTTCGGTTTCGTGAACCCGGAAACAGAAGAGATGGTAACGACGGTACCATTTGGTTTTTGCGAAGTACCGGACTGGGTAGCGCGATTGCCGCTATTTGCCATTGCGCAAGAAGACGGCGACTTAGAGGTTATTAGCGGCAATCAAGATGTAAGGAATATTGAAAACGATATAACCAACAAGGAAAAGGAACTGGCCCGCAAGGTAGCCGATTTGGCCAAGAAGCAAGCCATGCTTGAGCAGTGGGAAGCTATGCTTAACGACCAAACAGAGGACACCGGCAGCGGCGAACGCGAACCGGAGCCGGCCGCTACAGCAAGCACAAAGAAGGCTAAGTAAATGTATCCGTATAGTATAAACGGCGTTATCGGCGCCGCGTCGAATATGGTCCCGAGTACGGACAATCCGCCGTATTCGGGTGATGATTTTTTAGCAGCGTTTCCGCAGTTTCTGGGTTTCATCCCCGCGGAAACGCTGGACATGTATGTCAAGCTTGCCCATGCTTCGGTAAATGTCGGCCGTTGGCTGGACTGGTGGCAGCAAGGCATGACTCTGTTTATTGCTCACTGGTGCACCTTATATTTGCAGTGGTCGCAGAATCCAACGGGCACTGCAGCCGGCGTAATCAATGCCGGCATGTCAAAAGGCTTGCAGGCATCGAAGTCAGTGGACCAGGTATCTGTGAGCTATGACTTTAGTACTGCTCTGCAAGACCTGAACGGCTGGGCTGGGTGGAAACTGACGGCATACGGTATTCAGTTTGCCACCCTGGGCCGAATCGTGGGCATGGGCGGTATGTATGTGAGGTGATGGCATGTATGTAAATCCAGCAGCCAAAGGCGCCGGGCGTACGTTATGGGCCAAGCTTGAAACGGCCGGTAAAGGCTTAGAAGGTGTGCTGGCCGAGCTGAAGGAGTTTGCCGCAACCGAGGTTATGGTGGGCATCCCGATGAAAACGTCATCCCGCAAGGGTGACGAAATCAATAACGCTGAACTGGGTTATATCCATACTCACGGCGCCCGCCGGCATCAGATGCGCAAAGAGATGCAAAAGGACATGGATAAAGGGCACCCGTATTCGAAGGCGTTTCAGGCTTATATCCATGCCAACGGCTCTCCTATGTTCGGTATTCCTCCGCGGCCGTTCCTGGAGCCGGCACTGGACCGTGAAAAAGTATACCTGGGCAGTATGCTGGAGAAGGCGACACAGCTGGCGTTAGAACATCAAGGTGCAGCGGCAAAGGCCAAGCTTGCAAAGACTGGCATGGAAGCGGCTGATATAGTCAAAGACTGGTTTTACAATCCGGCTAATGGCTGGCCGGCGCTAAACCCAAAAACTATCAAAATGAAAAATAAGCGGCAAAAAGGCGTTGGCACATCTAATCCCTTGATTGACACCGGCGCACTACGAAACAGCATCACCTACGAGCTAAGGAGGCGGGGCCATGATTGACGTTTCGGAGCTCATGGACGATCCTGACTTTGCAACCAGCTACACAGTTTGGCGCAAATCTGGTAGATGGGTAGCTGGTGAATGGGAACAAACAGAGCAATCAATACCTTTCTATGGGCCGGTTCAGCCTCCTACCTCGGAAGACCTGGAGCTCATTCCGGAAGCCGACCGCAAGAAGGGCATCATGAACTTCTTGAGCCGGGCAACGATATACACCACTGGCGACACCGGTACATCCGACGAAGCGGAATACCAGGGGAATCGGTACAAGATACTCCAAGTAAAGCAATGGAATGGCTGGTGCCGAGCGACAGGGGTAAGAATATGAGCCTGGGCATGGTTGGCCTTAAAGATTTGCTTAAAGACGTAACGTTCGCCATGCTGGGATATGACATGATAGCCGACCCGGACAAGGTGCGCATATCCTGGCCCAAAGGCGGCCAGCCGGACTGGAACATAGACGATGATATCTGCTTCTTGCGAATATCGGCAGCTGATGACCCATATAACCGGCAGCGGGACGTGTCTTACAGTGACAACATATTAAATCTTACGCGAACAGACCAGTACACCAGGGTTCTACAGGTGTACTATATTTTTTACGGGCCGAACAGTTTTGACCGGGCAGCAGATGTCCGTTATAAGATTCTACTGCCGGAATGGAAGTATAAGCTGGCCCAGGGCGACGTGTTCCCGGTGCCGGACATTCCTGAACCCATACGGGCGCCGGAACTGTTCCAGGGGCAGTGGTGGGAGCGCAGCGACCTGATAATCAGGTTTAACCAGTTTATAAGCCAGCAAACGACTGTTCCGTTTATCGAAAGCGCGGATATTACAATCAAACAGGAAGACGGGAAGGAGGAGGTAATCCATGTCCCTGTCCCTTGATGGGATTGTATCGGTTACCTACACACTAAACCCCAAGGCGGCAATGCGGCCGGGGTACAATATTGGTCTGATTATCGGCGAAAGCACGGTTATACCAACGTCCGAGCGGTTAAGGTTGTATACCGATTTGGCCGGCATGTTGTCGGATGGTTTTACAACCAGTTCAAGCGAATATTTAGCGGCACGGTTATACTTCAGCCAGTCGCCAGCGCCGGGAACCATTTACGTTGGTGTCGCAGGAGATACGGAAGATCCTGTGGCGGTTATGACTGACTGCCTGCAAAAGGATCCCAATTGGTATGCATTTGTATGGTGTGATGCAAACGCCGCGACAATAACAGCGCTTGCTGCTTGGGCCGAGTCGGCGGAACCGGCAGTGTCCTATTTCTACACTACCCAAGACCAGCCGGTATTGCAGCAGCTAAAGGATAATAATTACTTTGCCAGCCATGGAATGTATTCGACTACGACGTCCAATGCAGTGGCGTCTGTAATGGGCTATGCCATGGGCGCCAATACGCAACTGGCTAATAGCGCATATACCCTGGCATATATAACCCTGCCCGGGGTGCTGCCGGAGTCGGCGGCGGAATCTTTGGTGCAGACTATATTAGGCTTAAACGGAAACATCTACGTCGCCCGCGGCAATACCTATTACGTATATCAGCAAGGTACCCAGGCCAATGGCGCTTATTTCGACGAAAAAATCAACCTGGACCAGCTGGCCAATAATGTTCAAATGAGCGTAATGGATCAGCTTAAATCCAGGCCTAAGGTGCCACAAACAGAGGATGGGGTATCCTCCATCATTGCGGCCATCACTCCGGAGTTTGAGCGGGCGCGCAGAATTGGCTTTGTGGCGCCGGGTGTGTGGCTGGGGCCGCAGATTCTATCATTAAATACTGGCGATGCGCTTCCCAATGGCTATACCATACTGACAGACAGCATTGCAGGGCAGTCTCAGTTTGACCGGGACGCCAGAAAAGCGCCAGGCATATACTGCCCCATTAAGCTGGCCGGGGCTATTGAGCATGTAATAATCTCTATCCCGGTAAATCGGTAAGGGAGGGGTAAGGCTTGAATTCAACTTATAGTTTTTCAGATATTTCGTTTGTAATCAACCATCCCAGCGTTGGCCAATACAGCTTTCAGGGTGAGGGTATTGGCACCGCAACGGTAGCCTATGCTACCGACGTATCTGCACAAGATGTGGCGTCAGACGGTTCAGTCATGACAAGTAAAATCAAGGCCAATAATGGCACCATTGCGCTGTCCGTGCAGCAAACCAGCAGCTTACACTCCTGGCTGCTTAAGTGGTATAACTATATCCGAATTGCGCCAACCAATCAGTGGACGGCCGCGACAATGGTGATAAGAGACTCAGGAGGCGGCTTGACTACCAACTGCACCGGGGTATGTCCGCAGAAAGCCGGAGACACGCCATATCAGGCGCAGGGCCAGCAAATTACGTGGACATTGATGGCCGCCAACATTGAACAGGTTTAGGAGGTAGTATATGTCTGCTGAGTTGTGGAAAGCGCTTGATATAGATGGCGAGCAGTACCGGATTAAAAAGCTGGATGCAGTAACAGCGCTTAAGGTGGCCAGGCTGGTCATGACTAAAATACTGCCGGTACTTGATATGCCTGGCATTACTGATGTTATGAGTCTTACCAATGTAGAAGACATTTTTGACAAGCTGGATTTTGATAGCATTGCCAGCGCCTTGGATAAGATTACAGACGAGGATATAGACCGGTTAGTTAAGCTCAGCCTGCGGAGCTGCTTTAAGACCATGCCAGCTGGAGACGCTCCGGTCATTAATGACAATGGCAGCTGGGGCGTTCCGGAAGTGGAATATGATTTAGTACTTATGGTTCGCCTGGTGGTGGAAACGGTTAGCTTTGGGCTGAGCGCTTTTTTCGCCGGGAACCCCTTGGGTTCACTCCCCGGGGGATTAACTTCATTTCAGCCCGGCCAGTAAACATTGATGAAATGCTGTTTACTCCTATCCTGGCCGGCCATTGGAGTCATGCAGACGTGCTTGCCGGTCGATATACGGCCGACGACCTGTTTGATATCATTGAAGCCATGACAGTGCAGTCAGAAAACGAAGAACGCGCACGGGAAGCGGCGGAAAGGACGGGATGATGTAAATGCCAATGGGCGAAGTAATTAAGTCAATGCTGGTTTCGCTGGGCGTAGCCGTCAACGAACCGTCCTTCCGTATGGCAGATGAACGTATCCGCAAGTTGGAGAGCCGGACCAAGTTCGGTGTCGCCAATATTGCCAAAGGCAGTATCATGGTCGGCGTTGCGCTTGGTGTTACTGCCATAGCATCAGCTAAGCTGCTTTTAATCATGTCGCAGGTTAACATGAAAACAGTAGCGACGGACAATGCACTTGCTGCTATGGGCAAGACCATGGACGAGGTAAGCAAGGACCCGGAACTTCTGAGGCAGTTTAAAGCGCTCAAGGAGGAAGCCAAGTCATTTGCACTGCCAACTAATTTCAAAGACGCGTTCAAAGAAATTCAAGGTGTTCAGTTTGAGTTCACGAGGCTTAAGCAAATTGCTGTTTATGCCTTGCAGTGGATAGCGTTTTATTTGACCAAGTATGTCAATGGGCCGCTCAGTCAGCTTCGCAACAGCATGAAAAGCTTTGGCGACGCTGCTGGCAAAGGTATGGCAACTTGGGCGAAACCGATAGCGCAGGCAATCAGCATGGTGCTGCGGCTGTTCGCGACGCTGGTGCGAGCTGGAATGAATTTTTTCAACTTCCTCAGCCGGCTGTTTAACATGATTCCAAAAAATTTCAGACTGATTGCCGCGGGCGCTGCCGCACTTGGGATCCTGCTAAAGTCTGGGCCGCTTGGCATAATTATCGCGATTATAAGCGGTATTTTGCTATTGCTGGACGACTTCTACACCTATCTGGACGGCGGCGATTCGCTGCTGGGGCCGGTGTGGAGTACATTAATTAAGTATCAAAAGCAAATTGGGGCGGGACTTAAATTGCTACTGTCATTTTTGGCAGCCTGGCGGCTAAGCCTGCTGCTGGCAAAGGGTGCGCAACTGGCGCATAATGCAGCAATGGTTGTGTGGAATGGCATTTTACAGTTATCGAAAGTTAAACAAATAGCCTTAAATGTAGCAACGACTGCCTGGCGGGGTATTCTATTGCTGGCCAAAGGCGCTCAGCTAGCTTTAAACTTGACAATGCTCGCAGGGCAGAACGTTATGAAGCTTTTGCGTTCGGGTACGCTAGCTATGGCTGCCGCGCAAGGTTTGGCGAAGGTAAAAACACTGGCGTTAAAAGGTGCTATGTTTGCTGCAAGCGCTATGGCAAAAGTGGTTACAGCAGCGCAGTGGCTATTTAATGCCGCTCTATCTGCCAATCCCATTGGCCTGGTTATTGCCGCTATAGCTGGATTAATTGCCATAGGTGTTGCATTATACAAAAACTGGGATACTGTTCGGGAGTTCCTGGGTAAACTATGGGCCGCATTTAAAGAGACATTCCCAGGTGCCGCTGCCTTTATCCAAAACGTTATTGACAAGGTAAAGGACTTGATCAACTGGGTTAAAAATGGCGCTGAAGGCGTAAAGAATTTCTTTGGCAAAATCCTTGGTGGCGGTGAATCAGAGCAGGGTGGCGGCGGTGACAATCCGAAGCCGAAGCACGCGGCCGGCGGAGTATTTTACAAACCGCATGCTGCAAACATTGCCGAGGATGGCCCTGAAGCCGTGGTACCACTTAGCAAGCCTAAGCGTGCCGCCGCGGTGCTTAGTCAGGCATTTGGGGCGGTAAAGCAGGCTAACGGTAATACTGATATAAGCGCAGCAATTAAATCCGGGTTCGGCCAAGCATTTGGGATGCTGAACAAGATGCGCGATAATTATGCGGCAATGAGCCGGCCGCTTGGCGGCGGCGTAACAAACAACACTAACAAAAATATCACTGTGCACAACCAGAACAACAATAATATTTATGGCGGTTCTGACCCCAATGCAACAGCCAGGGCAGTTAATGATACCAGCAATGCAATGCTCATTCGCTCCCTGCAGGGGGTGGTTGTGTGATTAACCCAATTTTAGACATAACCCAATCTGAACTGAAAGACAAGGTTTATGTAAAAACCAACATCGGCGGATGGTTTTTTGACGCCTTCCTAAAGCTGGACCATAGCAGCACATTGAAAATAACCGAACATCCGGTCCAGACCGGCGCATCTATCACAGACCATGCATACCTGGAGCCGCGTACACTGACTATGGAAATTGGTATGTCCGACGCGGCTGAGTCATATATTGGTGGCCAGTTTAGCCAAGGCTGGAGCCGTTCGGTGTCGGCGTTTGAGGTACTACGGCAACTGCAGTCCCAGCGCATACCATGTCAGATACTGACACGATTGGGCCTGTACCAAAACATGCTTGCCGAAACAATATCGGCGCCCGATGACTATATGACACTATATGGCCTGCGGGTTACCGTAAGCTTTCGGGAAATCATAGTGGCTACAGTACAAACGGTACAGGTTGGTGCTGCTGCTAAACCGAAGACCAGTAAAGCGCCGCAAAAAACCAATAGCACGGCCAAGGGGCAGGTTAACGTTACGCCAGTGAATAAAAGTGTTCTGCGCCAAATGGCCGACCGGTTTATGGGGGTGGCATAGTGATAACACCGGATAATGTATTCGAGGTGCCACTTACCGCATCCCCGGACCAAACATTTACTTGTGTGGTGCCAGTTGATGCAGCTAATATTCGGCTGCGTTTTAACCTGCGTTATAACACTGTAGCCGATTACTGGTGGATGTCAATTACTGACGATGTGGCCAATACTGTGCTGCTGGATTCCATACCACTGCTGCCGGGCCGGTATCCAGCAGATAATATTCTGGAGCAGCACGAATACTTGCAAATTGGCAGCGCGTTTATAGTGCCGGTTAATGATGAGGACCGAGATGTAGCACCCAATGACACAAATCTGGGCGCGGATTTTCTTTTATTGTGGAGTGGTAACATTGACGATACTGACCAATCAGACGTTATACGGAAGACGGTACCGGGTAATAGTGGCGGCAAATAACGGTAATGCGCTGGATGTGTCGCAATTGAGGTGCACCTTCAGTATAGTGAAATCTATGGACACTGAACCAAACCAGAGCCAAGTGTCCATTTATAACCTTGCCGCTACGACCGAAAATACAATGGTACAAAGTAATCACCGCATTTTCGTGGAAGCCGGCTACGAAGGCGACCAGTATGGACTTATCTACACCGGTCGGGTAATTCAGCCACTCCGAAGCAAGGAGGACGGCACCACATACAAACTGACGCTTATATCCCTGGATGGGGACCAGTTTGCTAACCAAACGTTTGTAAATACTTCACTTGCCCGCGGTCAGGATGCCGCGTCTATAATCAAGGCTTGCATAGCTGAATCCGGTAACGCCATAGACAGGGGCGCTATAAGCGAAGGGCTGACAACCGCAAAATTAAGCCGGGGCAAGGTAATGTTTGGGCAGCCTCAAGATTACCTTAGGCAGCTAGCTAAGAGTCAAAATACAATCCTTTATCTTAATGACAACCAAGTTAATTTCGTCAAGGCATCAGACTTGCCGGCAGGGCAAGTTATTGAGCTGAACCCAGGTTCTGGTTTAATTGGCGAGGTAACACAAAACGAGGATGGCATATCGGCTAAGTCGCTGCTAAACCCGCGAATTAACATTAATACCCTGGTACATGTATCAAATCAGTTTATAACTGGCGCCCAAGTGCAAACCGGAAAAGAAGCCAAACAGGCTATACCGCTTCCTGGTGGCGGTGTCTATAAGGTGGTTAAGCTTACGCATACCGGAGACACTCGCGGGGATGATTGGTACACTGAAATTGAATGCGTGGCACAGCCTGGTTACATACCAAGTATGAGTGCCGGCGCCGAAAACTATGTTTTTTAAGGCGGTGATACCATGGGATTCACGCTTCAGGAACGCATAAATAGCCCGCTTGAAAAGGAACGGATACTTGCAGACAAAATAGCGGCCGGTATCCGCGTGGCCACTGTTGGAATTATCAATAGCTTCGACCCGGCCAGTCAAACAGCGACGGTTAAGCCGGCCATCCGGGAGGGAATCCGGAATAAGCTAACCGGTATAGTTGAAGATGTTGAAATCCCGCTCCTACTTGATGTCCCTGTAGTTTTCCCACGGGCGGGCGGCTTTTGTATTACCTTACCAGTGACTGCCGGCGACGAATGTCTGGTGGTATTTTTGGACAGCTGTATGGATGCCTGGTGGTCCTCCGGAGGGATCCAGAACCAAGCTGAGCGGCGCCGGCATGACTTGTCTGACGCGGTGGCCATTGTGGGAATTACGAGCCAGCCGCGGCGGGTAAATGGATATTCAGGCAGCGGAATAACTATCAGGGCCGAAAACGGCACTGCTAAGGCGGTAATTGAAAAGGATGCTATAAGCCTAAGCGCAGACAACATAAGCATAAGCGCCAATAAAACTATCAGCATAAGTGCACCCAATAGTCCAGATGGTAATGTGTCCATAGTTGGCTGGACTGCATCACTAACACAGCTTAAACCGTAAGGAAGTGCGTCAAATGAGATACAGACGGCTAACATCTAGAGGTGATTATTCCTTTGGCCACGGTCGGGACGAATATACCAGTGGCGCTGATGCGGTAGGCCAGGCAGTAAAAACACGACTACTGCTGCTGCTCGGTGAATGGTGGGAGGATATCAGTGATGGGCTGCCATTATTTCAGCACATACTTGGCGCCCGCTATACGCCAGACAATAAGCAGGGTATTGACTTAATAGTGCAATCTCGCATTGCTGAAACCCCGGAGGTTATAGCAATTAAAGATTACCAAAGCAGTTTTGACAGCATTAAACGGGCATTAAAAATAACTTGTACAATTGACACACCTTACGGCGGCGGCAGGGTGGAGGTGGTATATTAGATGGCCTATTTTGCGCCATTCATAGATGCGGCCGGACTGCACATTCCAACCTATCCCGATATCCGGGATTTTTTCGTGTCCGAGGCGCAGCGCATTTTTGGGCAGGATATCTATTTAGGCAACGATTCCCAGGACTACGAATATATCAGCATTGTTAGCGATAAAATTTATGATACGCTCTTAACTGCTCAATTGGTTTACAATAACCGTTCACCCGCGTCGGCTATTGGCGCCGCTCTGGATGGACTAGTGCTTATCAATGGTATTAGGCGTAAGATTGCAACTTATAGCCGGTTTGCGGTTAGGCTAATTGGCACCCCGGGCACGGCCATAAATAACGGCGCTATCCGTGGAGTTAATGGCAACAGATGGAACTTACCAGTAAGTATAACCTTGGGGACAAATGGCCAGGCGACTACATACGTAACGGCACAGCAACCCGGGCCGCTAGTGCTGGCTGCTCCACTTACTATTGATACGCCAACATTGGGGTGGGAAAGCGCCGACACCATAACCGGGCCGGACTATCCGTTTTATGTAGGCAGTAATATCGAATCTGATGTTGACCTCCGTGGACGCCAAAAGGTATCCACTGCCCGGCCATCTCGAACAGTCTTTGAAGGTACCATGGCCGCCGTAATGGAGGTAATTGGAGTTACACGTGTGCGCGGGTACGAGAACGACACAAGCATTACCGATGCAAACACAGTGCCACCACACAGCATTGCTATGATTGTCGAAAACGGCAATAACACAGATATTGCAACTGCTATATATCTACACAAGGGGCCGGGCTGCGGCACCTATGGCGATGTATCAACTACAATTTACGACGTATACGAGCAGCCAATAACAATCAATTTTTGGCGACCGCAGTATGTCCCTATAAGTGTAATCGTATCAATACGGCAACTGACTAACTACACCACGGCGCTGGAATCAGTTATACAACAAAATGTAGCTGACTATGTCAATAGCGTTCGAATTGGTGACAATCTTTCAGTATCAGCCGTGTGGGGCGCCGCTCAAGCAGCCAACCCCAGCCAGCAGCAGCCGGCATTTAGTATCACGCAGGTACTAGCAGGCGCGGCCGGAAACCTGCCTAGCGTAAATGATATAGCAGTACTATTTAACCAGGCGGTTCAGGGTGATACTGCAAACGTCACTATCCAGTACGTGTAAGGAGGGCTTGGCATGGACATAGATCATTACATTCGGCTGGTTCCCTCCGAACATTTCAATCGTCCAAATTTTACTGAATGGCTGTCTGTTGCGCTGCGCCTGGGCATTAATTGCGACGAGCTGCTAGATAGCTTTGGCAGAGCATTTAGCATAGATAATACCGTCGTGCGGGCTGTTACGACATTTTTAAGCGAACATATGGTATCTAGTGGTTATGAATCTGTAGGTACCGCAGTGGGCGCCCAACTGGACATCATAGGCGAATATGTTGGTGTCAGTAGACGGCTGGATTTTCAACCCGCAGATGGCTCCAGCCCAGTATTGGATGATAGAGTTTTTCTAACGTTAATTCGGGCCAGAATCGTCAAAAATGTTTGGGATGGTACAATGGCATCTATCCCAGCCCTATGGGCGACTGTTTTTCCTGACTACATCCTGATAATTAAGGACAACCAGGATATGAGCATAGAAATGATTGTAGCGGGCGTGGAAACGCAACTGGAGCAGGAGTTAATCGCCCGCGGTTACACGGCGCCCAAGCCTCAAGGGGTACGGGTAAATTACAGCTTTCCGGACAGTTTTGTATTTGGTTATGACTTAAATAGTAGCATCATAAAAGGCTATGATTTGGGGGAATGGATTTGAATAATTTCTTTGTTTTTAACCCAACACACAATAACATGATGACTGATGTCGACTACCAAAATAACGCTCAGCGGCAGAATGGCCTGCAAAGCGGCATAGCAAGCAGCCAGCTGCACAATAAGCTGTTTTACCAGGTATCCGCCATGGTGTATGCCCTTGCTGCCATTGTAGACCAGGCTGGGCTGGTGGCAAATGACAGCGACATACCTGCACTAATCGCTAGTCTGAAAACTGTTTTCGCTGCCGGCAGTGGCGGAGGAGATGCTTATATCACAGACACGGTAACCGGTTTGCGGTACGCCTGGGGCATTGCAAATGGCATAGTATTTTTGGAGGAGGTGGCATAATTGGCTGCAGGAGACCGGATATATATTGCGGATAAACCAACGCAAGACAATATTAACAAAAATATCGGAGCTCCCACTGATATAGCCAATAGTGGGGGCTCTACTACATTCAGCCTGATTCGTTACATCGTCAGCATGTTCACCGGCAGCTGGACCACTACAAGAGCAGGTAAGTTGGACGGTATTGACACGATAAACACAAACACATCAACGGCAAATACAAATGTTACGAATGTAATGAATCGCATCGGCGTCAGCACCGACACGGCAAATAACGCTGGAACGACATTGTTTGGTTTGATTAAGTACATCGTCAGCATGTTCACCGGCAGCTGGACGACCACGCGGGCCGGTTACATTGACACTACGGTCAGCAGCAGAGCCGCTGCAGCAGATTACACAGCCACACGGGCCGCAAAGTTGGACAACCTGGACGCAACGGTCAGCAGCCGTGCAGCTGCTGCAACAGCGGTGAGCAACGCTGACTACACAGCTGCGCGGGCGGCGAAGCTGGACAACCTCAACGCACCGATCAGCGTCGCCTCCGGCATCCGGCAGACGTGGTTTTTGAGCAGCGGTACCTTTACTGTGCCGGTCGGGGTGACGCAGATACTGGTCACTGCTTGCGGCGGGGGCGGTGGCGGTGGCGGGGCGTCTGGGGCAAACAATGCAGAAACAGCCGCATCAGGATATTCTGGGGGAACTACTGTGATTGCTGGGCTTATATCACTGTCTGGAGGTGGCGGAGGCGATGCAAGTGGTGCTGGTGGAACATCAGGCGGGTCTGGTGGCGGGGCTGGTGGCGGGACCAATGTTGCTGCCAGCAAGGGCATTACTGGTTTTGGAGGATCCAGCGCGGGCGGCGGCGGATCTCTTGGCGGCGGCGGTGCTGGCTACGGAGGTGCCGCATATTTAGTGTCGGGTGGTACGTCTCTGTTTTGGGATGGCCAGGCGTCTGACCTAGGCGGTGGCACTTTTGGTGGCGGTGGTGGCAGTAGGCCTTATTATATTACCGGTGGCATGGGGGGCTATAACCTTGCTGGCGGAGGCGGCGGAGGTGCAGCCATATTTAAGCAGCGATACAATGTTACAGCTGGATCAAACATCGCCATTACCGTTGGTGCTGGTGGCGCTGGTGGTGGCAACTACAGATCAGGAGCAGCGGGCGGCCCCGGACTTGTAATCATCGAATGGTAAAGGAGCTGATCACATGCGAATAGCACAAATTCTGCACAACAAGGCACACTGGATCTTCGAGGCCGAGGCAATCCCGGACTGGCCACCGGACCAGGATGGTAATCCGATCGTACTGGTCGACATCACCGACCGGCCAGAGGTGCAAGAAGGCTGGGACTACGACGGCAAGGAGTTCAGCGAGCCGGTACCGGTGGAGCCGGGAGAGGCGGTAGAGCTACCAGAACAGCCGACGCATCCGGGGGTAGTCACGCTAGAAGCGGTGGAGCAGCTGCGGACTAACGTCGACACGAATACCAAAACTATATCGGCAATGCTGGGAGTGACAAACGATGCCATTTAACACGCGACGGATTAAGACCGACGCTGATGGCCGGCCGGTCCCGCAGTATTTTAATCCTGCGGCCGACGACTACGAGGTGTTGCAGGGCGAGGCCGGGGCATCCCGGCATATAGCCAGCGGGCCTCTTGCCAAGGCTGCTACGCTAACCGTTACTATGGCAGGCGGCCGGGTGCAGCTGCCGAATGTCCCATGCCGGGAGGTAACGGTCATTGCGCTGCGCACAAATACCGGCTACATCTACGCCGGCGGCAGCGACGTGTCGTCGGTGGTCTACGGTGTGGAGCTGGGGGCGCGGGACAGCATGACATTTGCCGTTAGCAATGCAAATCAGGTATGGATTGATGCGTCGGTGAGCGGGGAGGGTATAAGTTATGTCGCGATTTAATCCGGCGCCGGTTGGCGGTGGCGGACCTCAGCTTTCGTTTGTGTATCAGTGCACCGGGACGGCTGATTCGACTGCGATTGCGGGGATTTTGAATGATTTTTTTAACGCTAGCACAGCCATGTCAATGAAACTGATTATTACCGGGACGATGGGGGTTGAATATTCGTATGATGAAAACTTCGGTAATATAGCTGTGTTGATTGACGCCGCCAATGACCGAGGAGCAACGGCTTATCTTGATTTTTCGGATTGCAGCATACCGGAATGTGAAAATTTTTTGGTAATGCGCAATACTTACGCTAAATTGGTTGTATTTGGATTGAATGTAACTGGCGAGTATAGCGCATTATCGGTTAGTCCGCTGTACGATATGAGCGGCTCGCCGGTCTTTCCTCTCGGGGAATACCCAAGCGGTAATATAGTTGCAAATAATTGTAATTTTATCGCAAAAAATCAACCGATAACTCTATACTATTACGGCGGCAATGTATTTAATAATTGCAATATAACGTCTACCGAAAGTTATGGCGGCGCTATTGTCTCCTATTATGGGGATAATAATAAATTTTTAAACTGTAATATTAATGCCGAAGGAGTGGCATGTGATATTAATGCCTCATCGGTTGAATTTATTAATTGTATCATAAATGCAATAGAATACTCCGGAGCAACGCTTACGTCGTCTGGTCAAGTGAAAAATATCAAATATATCAATTGTGGTATAATATCCAGCAACGATGATGCAATACAAATAAATAATCCGTTTACTGCCACTTTGCTATTTGACAAGTGTAAAATCATAAGCGCAAGCCATGACGGCATAGTATCTAATACATCAGACAAAACCGCAAAGTGCAAAATAATAAATTGTCACATAAGAGGCTCCGGTAATGATATTTACCAAGGCTCTCCCTCCTACACTATATCATGGCACCTGCACGGCAACAGCTTTGCTGGACCGATGCTAATGCTTAACGGCGGCCAAGTTGTAGGCATGAGTGGCAATGCCCAAAGCGATTATTTATATGCGCCGGATTTCGCAAATTGGTTTAACCAAATAATTGATTAAGAGGTGATAAGCATGCTAAATATAATGCCAGATCCCCCCGAATACTACGATGTAATCCCCGAATACAACAGCGCAGGCCGCCTATGCAACTACCACACAGGAGGCGAAGGCGATACGGTCCGCGTCATGGCCGATGAGTGGGAGCGATTTAACCGGCTCGCCGGGCGGCAGCACCACATTGAGGATGGAACTGTTGTATATGACGCAACACTTGAACCGTGCCTGCCTGATCCTCCCAAGCCGGATAGACTGACGGTGTTGCAGACAACCGTAGATAACATGCTTGGAGTGACATAGATGATCCTCCAGATGATACGCGGCGATACATGGGGTTTTTCCGTCGCTGTCAAGGACATCCCCTTCGGCCCCGGCGACACGTTGACGTTTACAGTCAAAGGCAACCCCGCAGCTAAGCCATACGTGCTGCAGAAAATAGTCACCGATTTTAACACCGCCGGCCGGGCGGTGTTTGTCGTTGAGGCCGGGGAAACCAGCTCGCTGCCGTTCGGCACGTACAAGTACGACGTGGAATGGCGACGGGCAGACGGCACGGTCCGGACAATCCTGGGCGTAGCTGACTTTATCCTGCAGCCGGAGGTGACATGGTGATGAGGGACATATTGGTAGAGCTTCCGCCGCCGATAGAGGTAGTTGTGGAGCTTGGAGGAGCAGGTGCCGGTACTCCAGGGCCGCCGGGACCAATGGGACCGCCTGGGCAGGATGGTCCTCCTGGCGCACAGGGTGAGCCTGGACCGTCTGGCGCAGACGGTGATCCAGGGCCGCAGGGGCCGCCTGGCAGAGACGGCCAGGACGGGGCTCCAGGTGCGCAGGGACCTCCGGGGGCAGATGGATTGCCGGGTGCAGACGGGCTGCCAGGGCCCGGGGTGGCTATTGGCGGGCTGGCCGGCCAGGTGCTGGCCAAGCTGTCGGACGTGGACTTTGACACGGGCTGGGTGGACCAGACTGGCGGAGGGGCGCAGCTGACATTTGTCTACCAGTGCACGGGGACGGCAGATTCGACGGCAATCGCCAATATTGTCAACGACTTCTTTGGCACCGGCACGGCAATGTCAATGAAGCTGATTATAACCGGCACAATGGGGGTCGAAGTTAACAATTTCAGTGGCAGTAATTACGCTATGTACATCAGTGCTGTAAATTCACGCAGAGCAGTTTGTTATCTTGATTTTGGCAATTGCCACATTCCAACCATGTCAACCCAGGGGCAGCATTTTATGTATATTGGACCTTCGGTTAGACTTAATGTGACCGGACTTGTACTTTATAGTGTTGCTGGTATATCAATTTACATGAACGGTTCGACATGGAATGTTTTTAGCTATTGCCAAATAAATTCCAGCGTGTCTGTTACATCTAATTATGGCATCAGCCTTACAGGTACAGCTAATAATAACATATTTAATCATTGCGCTATAGTCGGAGGCGCTGGCGTTATGATAAATAATGCTAACTATAATGTATTTAACAGCTGCTATATAAATTTCAACACAAGTGCGCTTGGGGTACAGCTAACAACTGCTTCACATAATCGTTTTGTGAGTTGCTTTATAGGTTATATGCAATCTGGAAACTCGACATATGGTATTAATATGCTATCAAGTGTTACAAACAATATGTTTATTGGTTGTTATATCCAGTCATACTCAGGTTATGCAGTATATTTGCAAGCTAACACCATTACGCATAATAGATTTATTGGTTGCTATATCAGAAATTATCAAGCTGCCGTTATTAGTGCAATTAATGGTGCAGCAAATAACTTGCTATATGGCTGTTATGTTGAATCAACAAATGGTAATTTGATTAGCATTACAGGGACGAACCCAAGTATGTTTTGCACAAATTGCGTCTTAAGCTCCACCGGTAGCGCTGCAAGTATAAATGTACCCTCAAACAACACTGGATTAAGGATGGTGCTGGATGGATGCACAATTACAGCAGCTAGCACTGCAAACAACATTTCAATTGCTACAGCGGATACTAATTCTGAAATAGTACTGGATAAAACAGTATTTAAAACTGCCGCAACCATACCAAACATCAATCAAACAACACCTGCGTCAACAGTCAGGTGGCATATAACCGCCTGTCGGTTTAGCGAGACCACCAGCAATGTCATCAACGGCGGGGCGCTGCTGGAGTCAGGAAATACGCAGTCACAGTATCTGTATGCTCCCGATTGGAGCAATCGGGTGGGTGTAACTTAAATTTAAGGAGTGATATAAATGGACCAGGCGCAATTAACGGACTTATCATCAAAACAGCAAAAGCGAACTATTGAACTGCTCCTTGCGCTGAACAGTTCAATTACCGATTCAATGCGCAAAGAAATCCCGCTGATGCACCGGCGCTATAAGCCAGGCGAAAGCTATGACAGTGCAGAATATGTTTATTTTATCAACCCGGATACAGGCAGCATTGACCTGTACATGGCGTCGCGTAACATCACCAATAGCAGCTCGCCGCCGAACGTGGCAACGAGCCCGGCGAGTTGGAAGAAAGTTTAAGGAGGGTTGGTTATGGACTATCCTGTTTACTTACATGACGGCGGCAGGTTGGAAAACGCAACGATTACGGTGACGCAAGATGTTGCAGTCTTTGTAGCCGGTAAAAACGTGACTATCAAAGACTGCAATATTGTTAAGAGTTAAATAGTTTTAGCGCCAACATATAGTACATTTCCGGATGCGTCAGTAAAACGCATATACTCTTTGTCGCAGGGGGTAGAACTGTTGCAACGCTGGCAGTTTGTTGTATTTCCAGTTAGTCCGCTACTGTTAAACGATTCAAAGTCACCAAAATAAAATGGTGACTTTAGCCAACTACCACAATGAACGCATTTAACTTCAATAAGATTTTCAGTCATATTTGTTCACCTCCCTTCGGTTAAATAAAAGCAATCCGAACAATTGCCATTATTCGACACATGGGAGGTAAAGCCTGTCGATTAAACCGCTTCGGCGGTTTTTTTGTTGCCCAAAAAAACTTAGGAGGTATGTAAAAATGGTCTATTGTTACAGAGACAAAGCGGGAATTTTGCATTGCCACGAACTGGAACGCATTGCCAAAGAGTACGCGGCGAATGGCACCAACGTGGTTGAGTGGGATGGCGAAGCAAAAGGCGGGTACCCGCAGATTGCTGGCTACAACGTCATCGATTACGGCGCGGGTGAGGTCTATGTTGAAGGTAACCGGCGTGATGGCAAGCGTGTCGAGGGGCTAAGCCCCCGGCAAAAACAAGCTGTGCTGGACGAACTGGCTAAGATTGGCATCTAAGCAAGGGGCCGCCTTCGGGCGGCTCCTGCTCGCGGAAGGGGTGGAATTAATTGGGCGGACTAATCGAACAAAACATTATTGCTATAGCGGCGGCTTTAGTCAGCTTTGTGTCTGCCTGGGCCATCATCAAGTCAAAAGTGGAGGTTCTTGAATCGCGGGTTAGTGAGCATGAAAAAAAACTACAGGATATTGCGATCATCGTTGAGCGGCGCGGCCAACAGACTAAAGAAATCTATAACCGTCTGGATAAGCTAGATGCGCTGAAAATTGAGGGTAACCTGGCGGAAATGACCACAGAACTGAAATATATTAGAAAGTTGCTTGAGGATAAATTGATGATAGCGGGGTGATACAAAATGAAAAAGTTTTGGCTTGATGCCCTGGAACGGGCGGTTAAGACGGCGGCGCAGACTGCGATAGCCGGGATTGGTGCGGTTACTGTGCTAAAGGATATCAACTGGGTGACGGTTGGCTCCATGGTTGCACTGGCTACTATCCTGTCGCTGCTGACATCTATTGCAAGCCGGGGTGTTACCGGCGAGGACAGCGCAAGCTTGATGGCCGCTACCAAGGAGGATATGTAATGACCAAAGTAATGCTGGACCCAGGACACGGTGGGAATGATCCCGGCGCCCTGGGCAATAATGGCCTACACGAGGCAGATGTTAACTTATCGGTGGCCAAGCTGGTGACCGGAATTCTTGCGCCGGTGGCTGATGTGCAAATGACCAGGTATACCGACACTGCCCTGGGAGCTATCGAAAGCATAGACCTGACCGCTAGGGCCAACGCGGCTAACACTTGGAGCGCTGATGTGTTTGTCAGTATTCATTGCAATTCTTCAATGCATGTCAGCGCTGCAGGTACGGAAACATTTTACTATTTGGGCAGCATTAAGGGCACCATGCTATCCAAGGCTATCCATACTAAGCTTATCGCAGCAACAGCACTGCCAGACCGAGGTATTAAGGCCGGTAATTTTGCGGTGCTGCGGCAGACCAATATGCCGGCTTGCCTGGTAGAGATTGCGTTTATATCCAACCCGGCCGAAGAGGCGCTGCTGATGCTGTCCACGTTCCAGGCCCTGGTGGCTGGGGCCATTGCCGCCGGCATAGCCGATTACCTGGGTCTGAAGCTGCCGGCGCAGAGTGCCGGGCCTGCGGCCAGTGCATGGGCGAAGAATAGTTGGGCCAAGGCCGTTGCCGCCGGCGTGTTCGACGGGAGTAACCCGCAGGGGCAGCTGACCAGGGAGCAGGCGGCAGTGGTGCTGGATAGGCTTGGGATGCTGAAATAATCAGTAGGTTCTTGCTACTGTGCTTATGACATGGTACGAGCCGCCTCCACCAAAATTTAATCATAGAAAAATAGAATAAATCCAGTGTTTCCAAGGGATATGGCGGTTGAAGGGCTTATGAAAAAATACTAAAATATATGGTTTTTTACTACCCCAACTACACATTAAAGATTACGAAACTTATGAAGAATCTGGGAGAAGTCTATTGCCGCTGAAGCGGCTTTTTATTTTGTCTTCGCTGATACTGCAAAGTAACGCAAAGCGCAAAGAAGCTCAGCATTCTACAACCCAAAAGTCTGATAATAAGCACACGAATCAATTGAGCTTGCCTACACCCAGTTTTTCGAGGAAGAGTTTGTCGCGCTTGGTGATTTCTGTCGTCC
>JGI20166J26741_11556695_pt1 | contig 47607 bp, 31 predicted proteins | sample TergutCu122P5_FD_26741 | JGI IMG/M metagenome (IMG submission 26741)
AGGGAGGACAATATATGAGGCCTATGCAATTAACACTTGAAACATGAAAACTATGCAATATCGTATCGACAAAAAATCAGGAAATAAATTATCAATCATGGGATTTGGGTGTATGCGTTTCCCCGGAAATTTAACCCGGATTGACATCAACAAGAGTGAACAGTTAATCGTGAAAGCGGTTCGTGAAGGTATTAATTATTTCGATACCGCATACGCTTACGGCGGGAGTGAAGTTGCCGTAGGGCAAATACTTGCCAAAAACAATCTTCGGGATAAGATTTTTCTTGCAACAAAATTACCTCATTCAAAATGTAAAACTTACGCCGATTTCGAATCGTACTTTCAAACGCAACTTAAACGACTACAAACCAATTATATCGATTATTATCTGATACATAACATTGGTACTGCCGATTCATGGAAAAGGCTTTGCGAATTGGGCATTGAAAAATGGATTATAGAGAAAAAAGAATCCGGACAAATAAAAAATATCGGGTTTTCTTTTCACGGAATTCACGATGATTTTCTAACACTCTTAGATATTTACGACTGGGATTTTTGTCAGATACAGTATAATTATCTTAATACCAATTATCAGGCTGGAACTGCGGGATTGAAAAGAGCTGCCGAAAAAGGTCTTCCCGTTATAATTATGGAGCCGTTACTGGGAGGAAAACTTGCATCCGGATTGCCCAAAAAAGCGGTAAGTACATTTAAAAAGGCAAACAGTTCACTCTCTTTAGCGGCCTGGGCATTGCGATGGCTATGGAATCAAAATGAAGTCACAGTCGTTTTATCCGGAATGAATGACCCGGCACAGTTGGTGGATAATGTTGAAACCGCCAAAAGCTCCCTGCCCGAAATGTTGACGCCTGCTGAAAATGAGACATACGAATCGGTATTGAAAATTATTGAATCTGCCTACAAAGTCCCTTGTACAGGATGTAATTATTGTATGCCATGTCCGCATAACGTAAATATTCCCGGATGCTTTGCCGCTTACAATGCCTATTATGCCGTCGGAATGGTTCCAGGCATCACGCAATATGTGACAGGCACAGGATTGTTAGGCCCACAAAAAACGCATGCCGCCGGTAACTGCATCGAATGTAAAATCTGCGAAAAAAAATGTCCGCAACATATTCCCATATCCAAATCGTTAAAAGATGTCAAAAAGAGGATGGAGCCTTTTTGGTTAAATGCTGCATTGAGTATTTATTTCAAATTGAAGGGGTAAAACAAATTCATTCGAACATGGTACGACTATGGTATGGACTAAATATTCATTTGAGGTGCCCGAAACGGAAAATTCTTTTATGTAGCCGAAGTAAGATGCGAACCATTAGAAAAACTAGTTGTGGGATATATACAAAGGATGCCAAATATTTTTCCATCTTATTCCTCAGAACTGCTTTCCATCAATTTATCCTTTAATTCGGTATTGAAAGTATAAGCAAATGTAAAAACAATGGCGCGTGAATCGGCTTTTGAATAACGACTGCTTATATAATCCGCTGTTTTCGATGTAGATGTATTTTTTAATGAGTCGAAAATATCAGTAAACGAAATACCTAATCGGGCATTATTTCCGAACTTTTGTTGAAATCCTAAATCGGCATAATAAACTGCATTGCTTTTACTCTGAATCGAAACGCGTGGAGAATTGTAATTGAAGGAGAGTTGAAACCTGCTTTTCCCAAAACTAAAATTATTAATCAGTTTTCCATAATAACTAAATCCGCTATTAGAGACAACATTGTCAGCAATATTCCCTTTAACGTTATATTGAAACAAAGATAAACTCAATGTCGCATCGTAAAAATGAACGGGATGCATGAAGAAAATGTTTTCCCATCCGTAACGAACGGCGCTCCCCATATTTGTCTCTCGTGAAATGGTTACGCCGTTCGGCTGTAACTGCGAATACATCTGAATGTCGTTGGTTATATAACGATAAAATAGTGTGGATGTTAAAGAATATTTTTCCAAATCTTTATTAAATCCCAATTCAAAAGCATGGGCAATTTCGGGCTTCAGATACGGATTTCCGCCATGCTGATTCAATGAATCGGTAATGTCCATAAAAGGGTCAAGTTCGTCCGCATCCGGATAGTTTATTCTTTTCGCATAACTTAATTTCCAAAATTCGTCGGCATGTGAATAATAAGCGATGTTTACCGTTGGGAAAAGGTTGATATAGTTATTCTTAAAAGAAAAGTCCGCCGCTTGCGACCGGCCGTTGTTGATTGCCTGTTCAGCCCGGAGTCCTGCAATGTATCTCCACCGGGGCTTATCTTTGTCGCCGGTAAATCCGGTAAACAGGACATAAGCGGCATGTACCTGTTCATTATACTTAAATATATCACTGGCGCTTGGCTCAGGGACATATACACCGCCAACCTTTTCTGCCGATAGAAAATCCGTACTCAAAACGCGGAATTTTCCCTTATATCCCGTACTCATCGTAAGTTTGGACAAAATTGGAACAGAATAATCCAATAAAGCAGTCGTGACGGTCGTATGTTCGTAATCGTGAGTTAGTCCGTAAAAGGGATCGCCAATCGGATGGTCATTTTCATCAAGGTATTGTGAAGGAATATCGGTGTTTTGTTTAAATTCATCATAAGAAACTGTAACACTTGCGGAAAGGCTTTTTCTTTCGTCGTCAAATTCATGATTGTAGGCTAATGTACTTTCTCCTGCGAGAGGGATTTCTATTTCCCTCGAATGTCTGTTCCATTTGGAAAATAGCATATTATTCTTGGTGTACCATGAGCTGGTCAGAGATTCATCGTTGTCGTGCGCTGTCTTGTTGCCGATGGCTTCAAAACTGAATGTATTTTTTTTGTCAGGTGTATAATCAGCGTTGAATTTCAAGTTCTGTAATTTGTCGAAGTTATTATCGTTTCTGATCTGGTCGAGTTGATATTGATCTTGTAAATTGAAATTTGTGCGGTTTCCGGTTATTGTTCTTGTTCGTTTTGCAAAACGATTATCATAAGCCATTCCAAGATTCCATTTCTCGGATTTCCGGCTAAGAAACAGAGATCCGTTGGTACGCCATCTCGAACCGAATCCTGCGCCGACAATAAGTCCTCCGCTTGTGCCGCTCAATTTATTCTTTTTCAATTTGATATTGATAATTCCGCTTTCTGCCGAAGCATCGTATTTAGCCGAAGGATTGGTGATTATTTCTATGCTTTCTATGCTTGAAGCTGCAATCCGGTCTGTGTTTGTAAACGCCGAATTTCTACCGTCAATCAGAATCAGCGGAGTTTGACCGCGTAAGGTAACAACTCCTTCTTCATCCACATTCACGGTAGGTGTACTCCTTAGTAAATCGGTAGCAGTTCCTCCCATTTGTGTGAGATTGGCAGCGGCATTGATCACAAATCCTTCGGGAGTTTTCTGAATGATTTTCTGTTGAGCAGTAACTGTTACGGAGCCTAACAATATGGCATCGGGTTCTATCGACATAGTCCCAAAATCGACTATGGGGTTTCCTTTAGAAATGGTAAATAATTTGGAGATTTTTTTATAACCAATCAACTCTGCAGTCAGTTTATATTGCCCAAATGATATTTTATCTAAAAAAAATGTTCCGGTAGAATCTGTAGTTGTAAAACTCAGAACTTTGGTTGTATCTTTAATGGAAGAAAGTAAAATATCAACAAATTCTACGGGAACGTTTTTCTCTACTATTTTCCCTCTTACAGAACCCGATTCTTGCGAGTATAAGGTAAATGTAACGAATGTAAAAAAAAATAATAGCTTCATATCGCTATTGCCTCTGTACAATTTGTATCATATTTCCTTCAGGATCGGAGAAATTTCGGATGCGGCCGCCGCCTACGGCAGTAAATTCCGGTCCTTCCCAAGCCACATGGCGTTTATCGAGTTCGGCAATCGCTTTATCCATGTCGCTTACTCGCAAAGCCAAATGAGACCAGCCGGGTGTACTCACATTGCGTTTCGGACGCGGCGAACCATCTTCCGGCATTACTTCAATGTACGTTCCATCGGGAGCTTTAATAATATATACCGGTTTATCAGTGTGAGTAAATATTTCATAGCCAAGCGTCTCACAATACCATTGAGCCATTTTTTCAACATCATTCACAGCAATAGCCGGATGATCAATTCCAACGAAAACACTTTTCATAACACGATTATTTAGCATTAGTTCAATGCACAAATATAAGTCTTTTTTGGCGAAATAAAGAATTCGTCGGCTACTAAGGTTATTTTGTTGTTAGAATCAGGTGAAAATGAGGTTTTGGAATAAGGTGGTCCCGGTGACGAAGTCAGGAATAATGTTCGAAAAGAAAAGCAGAAACGATTGTATATATTGCATATATTTTATACTTTTGTCATAAATTGAAATAATAAAAGCATGGCAAAGAAAAAGAAACATCAACAAAAAAAAAGTGCAACCAATTTCACTGTTTCGCGCACGCATCAGGAACGTTGTTATATAGTTGCAAAAAAGGTGCTTCAACACTTCGATTTAGAGCCTGATTTAATTGATGTTTTTACCAAAAGGCAGAAGCAACATTTATTCATGTTATGCTTCGACCCTCCGACTGTTAAACCAAAAAAAGAAAGAACGGTGCCCCGTCAGTATCTTCGAAATATTCAAACGGATATGATTCAATTCATGAAATCCACTTTTTTTGGAAATCCCGAAAATCAACTCACTTACATGGAACTTGTAGTATACGGACTGAGTTTCCTTGTGAATCTTTCAAACATGATTGAAAGAGATACGATTATTCATGGATCACCACAGGAAGAAGCTGCAAAGAAGATTTCTGAAAAGTATGACAAAACAAGGTTTTGTAATGAATCTTTCATTGAGATATTGAATGATGTTTGGTTCAATACAAGGTGTTATTCTCGAATATACTTTCGTTACTATGGATTCGACTTCACATTAGAGCATTTTGAAAAAACTGGCGGCACTTCAATGAGACCAACCATACTTATTACAGCGCAGGAATGCGAAATAAAAAAATTTACGTACAAAGGCATAGAACGCAAAGCCTACAGAATACTTAATACTGCCGATGGTTGGCATGAACCATCTCAAGCTACTGTTTGCCGCAACTTGATTTTTCCAAACGCAAAAGATGACGAATTACTGAATATTTATGCGCAGTCTCATGTTTTGCACCGTTTGAAGGAACGCCTTAACGCTTTTGATCCTGCCATTTCGAATTTACTCATTCAATATGCTTTCACCGGCGGTCTGAAAGTTGTGAAATTCGAAAAACAAACCTTGTTTTCGTGTTTAATTGAAGATGCACTTCCTGTGGGATATTTTACTTTTTTTGTATTTGGCGATGATATTGTAATTAATACTTTTATACCGCTTGCAAGCCCAAACACTCCGGAAGGGAAAATACTGCATGAATTGTTGCCGCTCGATAAAGATGCCGTTGTTTATTTGGGCATGGACAAGCTTAGTTTTTTCCTTGAAATTGATTTTGAGCAAATACCGGCCTTGAAGCAAGCTCTGATAGATTCAAACATTTGGCAATCCAAATTAGTGTTAGACCGCATTAATGAACGTGAAAATTTGACTGAAGCCGGCACTTCAATTAACATGAAAAAAACGATGTTTGTGAAAGAATACTTTTATAAACTAGAAGAACATAATAAACAATATTTAAACGGTCCAAAAGGACATAATTAAAATGATAATGAAAAAAGCAAATCTGATTTTAGCAACCATTTTGTTGATAACAGCAGAATGCGGTGACGGCAAACAATCGAAGGATGAATTAATTAAGGTGGATGTAACAACAACAAATTATCCGAAAAAAGAACTGATTCTTCAGGATTTTATGGATGTAGAGTATATTCCTTTGGAAACGAATGATGAATTCGTTAATCAAGGATTTGTGCAAGCGATTGGGAAGAAATTCATATTAGTAAAAAACCGAAAAGACGACGGAGATATTTTTGTTTATGACCGGACAGGAAAAGCCTTACGGAAGATAAATCATAAAGGTCAAAGCGGCGAAGAATACTTGTTTATTTTAGGAATTGCTTTAGATGAAGACAACAATGAAATGTTTATTAATGACCATGTCGGAAGAAAAATTCAAGTGTACGACTTAGACGGAAATTATAAAAGAACGCTGAAAGACAAGGAAGACAAAGACGGAGGATCTTTATTTTACACCGATATATTTAATTACAACAACGACAATCTGATATGCTATGATAAATACAATAAAAAGATTCCATTTCTTCTCGTTTCCAAACGGGATGGGAGTATTACCAAAGAAATTATAATTCCATTCAAAGAGAAAAAAGATGCAATTGCAGTTAGGAGTGATCAGGCAAGCGGAATGACGTATTCTGTGAGTCCGGGTCCATATCGAACCATCATCCCTTTCAAAAACGATTGGTTGCTTTTAGAACTATCTTCAGATACTGTTTACAGCTTTTCACTGGATTACAGCTTGCATCCGTTTATTGTAAGAACCCCTTCTATTAACTCCATGAACCCTGAAGTTTTTCTGATTTTGAGGTTGCTTTCCGATAGTTACTATTTCATGGAAACAATTAAAAATGTATATGACTGGAATACAAAGGATGGATTCTCAAAAACTTATATGATGTATGATAAGCAAGAAAAGGCAATCTGCAATTATACAGTGTACAATGGTGATTTTTCAACCAAAAAAGAAATGTACATGAGTATGACCAGACCGGTCAATCAGGAAATCGAATCTTGGTACCCCTTAGAATCTTTTAAACTTGTTGAGGCAAATAAGAACGGGGAACTGAAAGGAAAACTGAAAGAAATTGCAGCGAAATTGGATGAAGAATCCAATCCGGTGATCATGTTGATTAAGCATAAGAAATAAAAAGGCAAAAAAATGTTATCATTATGGCTACAAAGGGCTACCCATATCTAATCCGTCCCGGATTGGTGTTGCACAACATTTACCGGTGAACCGAAATATAATTTCAAAGTTGACCTGAGTAGTTACTTACATCTTTTCCCAACGAACCGGTGATTGTCCGTAGGGTCAATAATTTAAAAAAGTATCACTCACCCATTCAGACTCAATACTGATCTGTGACCAACCGGCTTCCCGATTGTAAACAAAAACTTCAGTTCCTTGGGTCAATGATCCTATTATTGGAAAAGACGTTCCTGCACCGGAGCGGACATGCAGCGCATCTGCTTTTACCAGAGCCCTCTTTACTTCTTTGGTATAGGGAGCGGACACCCAACATGGAGAGGAGGAAGAAATTCTGTACCAATTGTTTTTTTCTTCATATACTCGTAATATAGCGCCGAAAAGAGCAGGATTGCGGTCAGCTACCTCCGGATAAGAAATAGACGGGCCCGATCGTATGTTAAGGAAATCCGCAGTAACACTGACATACTTAATAACTGATTCTTCATTTGATACATAAGATTTAAATTTCTCATAAACCAAGGGAATAAAACTTCTTTCACAGTCTTCCACTGTATTGCCTCCACAAAAATTGGTTCCGGGACAGGATTTATTACCTCCTGCTCCATTATTCCTGCTTCCGGTTGAAAGATTGAACCAGTGGTGATAAACTATGTTGTTGGTATTGGGGGTAAGTCCAAATTTTCTGCATAGCGCTGCCGTGACCGTAATGATTGCCTCTTTTTGTTTGGCTGTCATTTCATCGGAGTCTAAGCCTATGTCAAAATTCCCCAAATTTTCGATACAAAAAGCATCGGCATTGCTGCCGTAAATGCCGGCAGGGGATTGTTCAAAACTTCTGCCGGTCAACACAAATCCGTCCGGAAAGATGGTGAGATGCTGTCCAATATCCATCCAACCGTTGACATTGACGTGTGTGTCTTTCATGCTTTTTTGCAACTCGAAACAATTATTACCGTTAAAATGAATATAAGAAGGAATGTAGGTGTGATGCTGCTGAATGCGCAACACTGTTCTTGCAATTTTCATGTCGGCAAAATAAGAGGCAAATTCAGTAGCTGTCATTTTCATAAATCCAAATTTTGTTTCCATAATTATTATTATTAACTTGTGAATACTCTTTAATTTTTTATCCACCGTTGCAATAGATTAAACGGAGCAAAGATAAAGGGTGGAAAATTGTTGTTATACCCCCATTTGGGGGTTTTTACTTAGCAGATAAAAAAACCCTCATTTGGGGGGTATAGGAAATTGTGAAATACTCCTATCTTTGTAACAAAATACATAGACATTTTTATATAATCACAACAACGGTTATTATGAAACCAATTATTTACAATTTACGACGGTTCATGCTAAGGATTTGTCCGGTAGTTGCTTTTACCTTGTTGCTTTTGGCGACGGGCTGCCATTCAACCGGTAATGACAGCGATAAACAACTGCTTACACAAAATTCGGGAGCGGCGGATAATGCGATTGATTCATTGGTACTTACCGGCAACCCCAAACTCGACAGTTTGCTTCGCTTAGCAAGGACCGCTAAACCGGATACTAATTTAGCAATGTTGTATTACAATATTGGGGATATATATATCAATACCGACTCCGAAAAAGCGAAAACATATTATCTGAGATTAGATTCATTAAGCAGAAAACTGAACTGGAATGCCGGACGCTATCTGTTTGCATCAGGATATACGTATATTCTTAACAGAGAAGGTTTACCTGATTCGTCGATCTTCATTCTGCAGCAAACGCTCGAATTGGCTAAAAAGGAAATGAATGAAAAAAATGTTGCCATTATTTTGGCAAATCTTGGGAATTGTTACCGTTATAAACAATGGAATGAAACCGCTTTAAAGTACTACAACGAAGTTTTATCGCTGTTTGAGCGACAAAATGATAAATTCAAGTTAGCTATTACTTATAATATGATGGGAGCAGTGTATAATGCTTTGAATATGCAAAATGAAAATCTTTTGTATTCCGAAAAGGCGCTTGCGATCTATAATGAAAAACCCGACACGCTTTCCCGGGTAAGCGCATTGAATAATTACGCTGTCGCTCTGATCGATAATCATGAATTTGAAAAAGCGAAAAATTGCTTATGGGAAGCGCAACGTATTTGTAAACTGCATAATGCAAAATATTATTTAAGTTCTATTTACATTAATTTAGGAAATGTAGCCATTGAACAATATGATTTAGACAAAGCGGAAATGTATATTCACAAAGCGATAGCGTTTGATTCGGAATTTGATAATACGGAGGCTAACAGTACGGTGAATCTGTTCTTTGGAAATATAGAGAAGTTAAGAGGAAAGTTTGATCTTTCGGAAAAATATGCAAAGAAAGCATTGGATATTGCTAATGAATATGATTTGTCCAATCAAAAGAGAGAAAGTTATAAATTGCTTTCTGATTTGTCTATTGCCCGGCATGATTTTCGGAATCATCGATTGTATTTAGCAAAAGCAGATTCAATAGAGAAAGCGGCAGTATCCCAAAAAACGCAACGCTATGCCAAAGAAATGGAAGCCAAATACGAAACGGAAAAGAAAGAACTCAAAATCGTATCTTTGGAAAAAAATCGGCAGTTGTTGATTTGGTTAAGTATTGCAGGCGGTGCCATATTATTGTTAGCATTGGCAACATTTATTTTACTTTGGCGATGGACGGTACAGAAAAAACGGTTGGCGGAAACGCGTATTAAACAGTTTGAACAAGAGAAGCAATTACTTGCCACACAAGCGATTCTCGAAGGAGAAACTATTGAACGCACCCGACTCGCACGCGACTTGCACGACGGCTTAGGTAGCATGCTGACCGGCGTGAAACTGAATCTGATGGAATTGAAAAAAGGCGCTAAACTTGATTTTGACGAAGTGGAGAGGTTCTACAATGCGGTAAACTTGCTCGACGAATCCATCTCGGAAATGCGTCGCGTTGCGCATCACCTGATGCCCGATTCGCTCTCGCGTTTCGGACTGAAACCGGCGGTGGGCGATTTTTGTAAAACGATACCTTCTATTCATTTTAACTACTATGGAGACGATTCGCGTTTGAATCCGAAATTAGAAGTAATGGTTTACCGTAGCATCTACGAATTGGTGAATAATGCGTTGAAACACGCCGGTGCGAAGAAAATTTTAGTTCAAATCATGCAGCGTCCCGATAACATCGCTTTCACCGTGCAGGACGACGGTTGCGGTTTCGATCCTTCCATTTTAGCAGAAGGCGTCGGTTTACGGAATATCCGCACCCGCGTAGCCGCTTATAACGGCATAATGAATATCGATTCGAAGGCGGGCGAAGGAACGGAAATAAATGTGGAATTGAGAATTGAGAATTAGGAATTAAGAATTAAGAAATAGTTCGTCATTGCGAGCCGCTTGCGGCGAAGCAATCCATAGAATTAGGAATTATGGGAGCAAATAATAACACTCAATTGATTCGAGTTGCAGTTGTAGATGATCACAAAGTAGTTGTGGATGGTTTGGAAAAAATAATCAATGAATCGAGTATCGCCGTATTAACGGATAAATCCTATGATGCTGCCGGTTGCCGGCGGATGCTCGAAACGGCGCAACCCGATGTTCTGATGCTCGATCTCGGTTTGCCCGATGCGAGCGGAATGAATCTGTGCCCGGAAATAAAGGAAAAATATCCTGAGATAAACATATTGATATTAACCAATTATACAGAATATACCATGATTTCTCAGGTTCTGAACAACGGCGCTTCCGGTTATATTCTGAAAAACGCCATGCCGGAAGAAATTGTCGAAGGAATACGAACGGTTGCTTCCGGTAAGCAATTTTTATGTGAAGAGGTTGATATGTTGCTTAAATCGGAAAAAGCCGAACCATTGGAACTTACGCGTCGAGAACTTGAATTGCTGCGACTGATATATGCAGGATATCCGAATTCCGAAATCGCTGATAAAATGATCCTCGGTTATGAAACGATCAAAAGCTACCGGAAAAACCTTTTCCAAAAATTAAATGTCCGTAATACAGCGCAATTAATGAAAATGATTGCAGAAAAAAAAATAATTTGAGCGTCCCCGGCAGATAGCACGTAGGGACTATTTTATGAAGGAAGCAATATCATTTTCCAATCCGGAATAATCATCCACGCGTTTAACAATTTCTCCTTTTCTATTCAGAATGAATCCGGTCGGAATTGAACGCACATTGTATTTTTTTATAATATCCGAATTAATGGATTGTGGATCGATAACACAAGTCCAAGGAAGATTAACGGCTGCGTTTTTCCAAAAATGTTCATCGGTATCCAACGATATTTGATAAATTCGGAACCCTTGTGCATAATATTTCGAGTAGGCTTTCGCTAAAAGTTGATTATGTAATGGGGATTCGTTCATTTCGTAGGCGATGAAATCTACTAACAATACTTTATCTTTTCCTATATCCGAAAGGCGAAAGGTTTGCCCGTCGAAGGATGCCAGCGACACATCGAAATAATCTTTGCTTTCAATCGTATTTGCTTCTATCGAGCTGTTCCGCATGATTGCTAAAGCGGATGTAAACAATTTTACTAAATGCTTTGTTCGCGGAGCATCGGGATAATGTTGATTCCATGTATTTGCAACCGCTCCATAGGCTTTGGAATCGGTTTTATCGTAAGGATCAAAAAGTAATAAACCATCTATATTCTGAAATAATGCAAAATAAGCCGAAGTAGAAGCCGGATTGGAATAAATGAAATGCTTCGCCTCCTCTTTGTAAGCATGGATACAAGCATTCAGTTTTTCATTATATTCATCCGCAGTAATTTTTTGAGATCGATACAGGCTTTGCAATTGATTATAGGTCTCTTTTGTTTTTAATTGCAAGGAAGCCAATGTTTTAATATGTTCTGATTCCGCTGAGCCTTCTATGGTATAATTGGTAGCAAACAGGATTGTATCCGAAAGAATGGTAAGGTTTTCTGTGCTGTCGATCGCGAAATTAATCAATTGATTGTTTAGTCGTAAACGATAAAAATCGGGAGTTGCCGGACGATTCTGTTTAAATGTGAACGATCCGTCTTTCTTTAATTTTACCGAATCCAAAAGGACTACTTTTGAAGCGGTTACATTTTCCAAATAGATTATTTTCTCATTTCCGTCTTTGATATAACCCTTTACGGTGAAATGATTTTTATTGGAACAGGAAATGAAGATGCCTGTGATTGTAATTAAAAGCGTGATTTGTCTAAGAATATTTTTTTTCATTGATTATTTGATTTTAGGCGCAAATATACGATATTTCCTTTATTTTTAATTATCTTTGCACGATTTTTAAAGTTAAGATATATATTAAGAAACGATTATTTATGATTAATCCTGTTGTAAGAAAAATTGAATTAGGGGATGGAAGGATCATCACCCTTGAAACCGGGAAATTGGCTAAACAGGCTGATGGAGCGGTTGAGTTGCGAATGAATAAGACCATGTTGCTGGCAACGGTTTGCGCAGCAAAAGAGGCGGCGCCCGGCGCCGATTTTATGCCTTTACAGGTTGAATATAAAGAGAAATATTCCGCTTTCGGCCGTTTTCCCGGCGGATTTACAAAACGGGAGGGTAGGGCATCCGATAATGAAATTTTAACCTGCCGCTTAGTTGACAGAGCCTTGCGTCCTTTATTCCCGGACGATTATCATGCTGAAGTTTTTGTTAATATCCTTTTGTTTTCCAGCGACGGAGAAGACATTCCCGATGCTTTGGCCGGCTTGGCTGCTTCTGCAGCTTTGGCAGCATCTAAAATTCCTTTCAACGGGCCATTGGCTGAAGTACGTGTTGCCCGCATAGACGGAGAATTCAAAATTAATCCTACTTTTTCGGAATTGGAAAAATCCGATATGGATATTATGGTCGGCGCTACGATCGACAATATTATGATGGTCGAAGGAGAAATGAAGGAAGTATCTGAAACCGAATTGCTTGATGCCATTAAATTTGCCCATGAAACCATAAAAAAAATGTGCCAAGTGCAAATTGAATTTATGGAAGAATTAGGTACAACCGTTAAGAGCGAATATGCTCATGAAGTCAACGACGAAGCATTAAAAGAAGATATTAAAGCTAAGTTATATGATAAAGTATATGCAATCGCTAAATCGGGACAAGGGAAACAGGAACGCAGCGATGCTTTCAAAGCCCTTGTGGATGAATACAAAGCGCAATTCACTGAAGAAGAATTGACGGACGAAAAAGTTGCCTTGATCAATAAATATTATCATGACGTAGAAAAGGAAGCCATGCGTCGTTGTATTCTTGATGAAGGTGTTCGATTAGACGGTCGCAAAACGACGGAAATTCGTCCGATTTGGTCGGAAGTGGATTATGTACCCGGGCCGCATGGATCGGCTGTTTTCACCAGAGGAGAAACTCAAGCGTTGGCCACCGTTACTTTGGGAACGAAATTAGACGAAAAACTCATCGATGATGTTTTGAATATTGAAAAAGAGCGCTTTCTATTGCATTATAATTTTCCGCCGTTTGCAACAGGTGAAGCTCGTCCGCAACGAGCGGTCGGTCGTCGGGAAATCGGTCACGGGAACTTAGCGCATCGAGCGTTGAAATCGATGCTTCCGGAGAATTATCCGTATTGTATCCGTATTGTATCCGATATATTGGAGTCCAACGGTTCCTCTTCAATGGCAACCGTTTGCTCCGGAACGCTTTCGTTGATGGATGCAGGGGTTCCGGTTAAACGGCCGGTTTCGGGTATCGCCATGGGATTGATCTCCGAAAATAAAGGAGCTAATTATGCCGTTCTTTCCGATATCTTAGGAGATGAAGACCACTTAGGCGATATGGATTTCAAAGTAACGGGAACATCAGTAGGAATCACTGCCACTCAAATGGATATGAAAGTGGACGGTTTATCGTATGAAATCTTGGAAAATGCATTGGCGCAAGCAAAAAAAGGACGTGAACACATCTTGGATAAAATACTTGAAACGCTATCCGAACCGCGTCCGGATTTGAAACCGCATGCTCCGAGAATCGAAGTGATTATGATTGCCAAAGAATTTATAGGCGCAGTCATTGGCCCCGGTGGTAAAATAATTCAAGCGATGCAGGAAGAAACCGGAACAATTATCACTATCGATGAAATAGAAGGTATCGGACGAGTAGAGGTTTCCGCCAACAATAAAGCATCTATCGACGCCGCAATTGCTAAAATCAAGGGAATTACCGCCGTGCCTGAAGTCGGCGAAGTGTATCAAGGGAAAATTCAATCCATTATGCCTTATGGGGCTTTTGTCGAATTCCTCCCCGGCAAAGACGGATTATTGCATATTTCGGAAATCGATTGGAAACGTTTGGAAACCGTCGAAGAAGCCGGATTGAAAGAAGGCGACGTCATCGAAGTGAAATTACTGGATATTGACCCGAAAACCGGCAAATTCAAATTATCGAGAAAAGCATTATTGCCGCGCCCTGAAAGAACGGAAGGAGACGATCGACCCTATCGTCCGGAAAGATCTGATAGATCGGAAAGAGGAGATAGAGGAGAACGTCCCCATCGTTCGGAAAATGGCGGCGGATACAGAGGACGACGATAATTCAACCGCGTGTCATCTATCGTTTAAAAACTTAAATATCTCTTGTTGATATCAATAAATATTTATATTTTTGCAAAACAAATTGAAAATAAAATGATTACACAAGAGCAAATCGCTAATATTGTTGATTTTCAAAAAGAATTATTTGGTAAAACAGATTCTTTTCCTCGTGAAGGACTTGATAAATTACGATCTGCGGAAAATTTTGCAACTATCGTTACAGGGCTTCGACGATGCGGAAAGAGTACTTTTCTCCATCAATTTTTAAGACGAAATCAAACTGATTTTTTTCATCTCAATTTTGAAGATACCCGTTTAGCCGGTTTTGAGATTAGTGATTTTGCCCGGTTGAGCGACGAAATACGAAAACGAAAAATCAATATTTTGTTTTTTGATGAAATTCAATTAGTGAAGGGATGGGAAATATTTATTCATCAAAAATTGAATGAAGGCTATCGTATTTTCATCACAGGCTCCAATGCTGCGTTGTTGAGCAAGGAAATGGGAACTCATCTGACGGGCAGACATTTATCATCTGAATTATTTCCCTTTTCCTATAAGGAATTTGTGGGTTTCAAGAAACTTGAATATAATGAAGAATCGCTGAAATCGTACTTGTTTTCAGGTGGTATTCCCGAATATCTCAAAACAGGTATCAATGAAATTCTTAATAATTTGATGGATGATGTCCTAATAAGGGATATAGCCATACGCTATGGCGTTCGTGATGTTGCAGCCCTCAGACAATTGGCTGTGTATTTGGTTTCAAATATCGGGACTCCTGTTTCGGCAAATAAAATAGCAGGCATGTTTGGAATAAAAGCCGGTAGCACGGTGTTAGAATATTTTTATTATTTCAAAGATTCCTATTTATTGGATTTTATGCCAATGTTCAGTTATTCGCTTAAAACACAAACACGTAACTTAAAAAAAATATATGCCGTGGATATGGGTATTTATTCTCAAAATTCAACGATATTTAGTGATAATTCAGGGAGAAGATTAGAAAATACGGTCTACCTGCATCTTCGTCGCCATTATAAAGAATTATATTATTTCAAAGAAAAAAGCGAGTGTGATTTCGTGGCTATGGAAAGAGGAAACGTCAAGCAATTGATTCAGGTTTGTTACCAAATTGACGAATTAAATTTTAAAAGGGAATATGAAGGTTTGAAAGAGGCAATGGATTATTTTGAGATAAAAGCCGGAATTATCGTTACCTTTAATCAACAAGATCGATTTGAGAATAATGGATATACGGTTCAATTAATACCTGCACATAAATATATGTCGGAAGAAGCGTTTTCATTGTATGAATAATCAGTCCACTCTGACCCGGTTACAATCGGAGTTTCATTATCATAAATAATGGTATGACCATTCAGATCAATTTCTACATTGCTTGCTCTGATGTTTATAGCTAATGCAGGAGCAATATTATCTTTCGTAAAAACATATTTAGCATTACTCTTCGTTAGAACATAGGGTGGGGGAGCGTTTCCAAAATCTTCCGGAATACGAAGGATATCGCTTGTCAATTCTTTTGTGCAAAGTAATTATGAATTGTTTATTATATGGGATGTGATTGGGTGCATTAGATTATATTGATTTTTCCTTACGAAAAAAAAACACTACATTTGCATTGAATTATTATTTGAGGATTGCAAAACAAGTTTGTAATTATAACCTTCTTGCAATAAAATTGAGTCAATGAATGGAGCCATTTCTTCAACAACTTAACGACAGCCAGCGTGAAGCAGTTTTTTATAACGACGGTCCCAATTTAGTAATTGCCGGAGCCGGTTCAGGCAAAACTCGCGTGTTGACCTGTAAAATCGCTTATCTATTAAAAAACGGAATCGCTCCATATACTATTTTAGCATTAACATTTACGAACAAAGCGGCTCGTGAAATGAAATCACGAATTGCCGCAATGGTTGATGAAGATACGGCGCGTCGTCTATGGATGGGTACGTTTCATTCCATTTTTTCACGAATCTTGCGCCGCGAAGCAAATGCATTCGATTACCGTTCCGATTTTACCATTTACGATGCTCAGGATTCAAAAAATCTGATTAAAGCTATTATTAAGGAAAAAGCGCTGGATGATAAAATCTATAAACCGTCAGCAGTTCAAGCCCGTATTTCCAAAATGAAAAATGCATTAATCACTCCCGCAAAGTATGTAAAAGATTCGGATTTAATAAATAATGATCATTTTCATAAACAGGAAAGAATTGGTGAAATTTATACGGCATATTGGAATCGTTGCCGTACTTCCGGTGTGATGGATTTTGATGACCTTTTATTATATACCTATCTGCTTTTCAACGATCATCCCGATATCCTCGAAGGATACCGAAACCGATTTCGATTCATCTTAGTCGATGAGTACCAAGATACCAACCGGGTTCAACATGAGATTGTACGTCAATTGGCTGAAGAGCATCACCGAGTTTGCGTGGTCGGCGATGATGCTCAAAGTATTTATTCTTTTCGGGGAGCTACCATCGGAAACATTCTGAATTTTCAGAAAACCTATCCGGAAAGTAAATTATTCAAATTGGAGCAGAACTATCGTTCCACGAAAACAATCGTTAATGCTGCTAATTCTTTGATTAAGAAGAATACGGAGCAAATTCCGAAAACCATTTTTTCCAAGAAAGCAACGGGAGAAAAAATCCGGCTTGTCAGCGCTTTTTCCGATTACGAGGAAGGATATAATGTCGCTTCCCGAATAGCAGAAATGCGAATGCTTCATTCACATGAATACCAAGATTTTGCTATTTTGTATCGTACCAATGCCCAAAGCCGTATTTTTGAAGAAGCTTTGCGGAGAATCAATATTCCCTACCGAATCTATGGGGGGCTTTCTTTTTATCAACGAAAAGAGGTAAAAGACGTAATCGCATACCTGCGACTGATTGTAAATCCAAATGATGAAGAAGCATTGAAACGAGTAATTAATTATCCGGCTCGTGGAATCGGCGACACAACGGTAAATAAACTCGTTTCTGCTGCAAGCCTTCATGAAGCAGGTCTGTGGGAGGTGCTTTCCCGGCCCTTAGACTACCAATTAAATATTAACGCCGGAACCGCAAAGAAATTGGAAGGCTTTCGAAATTTATTGGAAAAACTGATGGCGAATGATGCTGCTCAAAATGTGTATGAATCAGGGAACGAACTGATCCGTCAAACCGGATTACTTACCGAATTATATAACGATCGAACTCCGGAAGGTTTAAGTCGGGTTCAAAACATTGAAGAGTTAATTAAAAGCCTTTACGAATTTGTTTCTACCCGGTTGGAAGAAGGAAGAGACGATGTAAAATCCGGCGATTTTTTAGCGGAAATTGCGCTACTGACCGATCAAGACACCGATAAAGACGAACAGTCCGACCGGGTAACCCTGATGACAATTCATTCCGCAAAAGGATTGGAGTTTAAAAATGTATTTGTTGTCGGTCTGGAAGAGGATTTGTTCCCATCCGAACAAAGCAAAAACAAACCCAAAGAAATCGAAGAAGAACGACGGCTTTTTTATGTCGCAATCACACGGGCTAAAGAAAATGTTTTGTTGACTTATGCCAAAAGTCGCTTTCGGAACGGACAATCCATGATGGGTTCACCCAGCCGATTTATCAATGATATTGATCCGAACTATTTACATATGTCCGGTAATACGAGAGTTGAAGAGGCATTACGGACTCAACGTAACGAATACCCGCAACCTACCCGTACTGATAAAGATTCAATTTTCCAAGGAGGGAGTTTCCGGCCTGTTATAACAAGGACTGTTGATCAACCGGTACCGACTATTCATCGGCACATTGGAAACCTTTCGATTGGGAATGTTATTCGTCACGAACGATTCGGTGCAGGAAAGGTAACAGAATTAATCGGTGAAAATGAAAATGCAAAGGCTGTGGTTGAGTTTGAAAGTTTTGGAAGAAAACAATTATTACTGAAATTTGCAAAATTTGATATAATTGAATGACAAGTGATTGACCCGAAGAAAATACCCACGCCGGCTTATGTTTTGGATGAGTCGCTTCTCCGAAAAAATTTAGCTTTAATCCGCTCGGTTCAAGATAGGGCGGGAGTAACGATCATTCTTGCTTTCAAAGCCTTCGCTTTATGGAAAGTATTCCCGATTATAAAAGAATACATTTCCGGGTCTACTGCAAGTTCTCCATGGGAAGCCCGGCTTGCTTGGGAAGAAATGGGAAGTAAAGCTCACACCTATTCTCCTGCATACACAGAAAAAGATTTCCCGGTTATTAAAGCGTTCAGTTCACATATCACTTTCAATTCGCTCTCCCAATTCCGGCGCTTTTATAAGGATACGCTTAACAATGAAACTCCTATTTCTTGCGGGTTACGCATTAATCCGGAATATTCGGAAGTTGCTACCGATTTATATAATCCGTCGGCGCCGGGTTCTCGTTTGGGTATTATCCCGGAAGCTTTGGGCAAGAAACTACCTGCCGGCGTTGAAGGATTACATTTTCATACCTTATGCGAATCTTCATCTTTTGCTTTAGAAAACACTTTAAAGCATGTAGAATCTAAATTCGGAGATTTGCTTCCTCAAATTCGTTGGCTGAATATGGGTGGCGGTCATTTGATAACGCGTGATGACTACAACATAGAGCATCTTATAGGACTGCTGAAAAATTTCAAAAGAAAATATCCGAATTTGGAAATTATTTTAGAACCGGGGGCTGCTTTTGTATGGCAAACCGGCGTATTGGTTTCTTCGGTTGTAGATATTGTAGAAAACAGAGGAATTACAACGGCCGTTCTCGACGTATCGTTTACCTGCCACATGCCCGATTGTTTAGAAATGCCTTATAAGCCGGTTGTTCGCGACGCTTATCAAGAGACGATGCCGGGAAAACCGACCTATCGCTTGGGTGGAAATTCCTGTTTAAGTGGAGATTACATAGGTGATTGGTCGTTTGATGAACCTCCGGAAATCGGCGATCGAATCGTTTTTGAAGATATGATCCATTATACCATTGTAAAAACCACTTTATTTAACGGCATTCCTCATCCCGATTTGTGTTTGTGGAAAACTGACGGTTCGATAGAACTCTTGCGCCGTTTCGGATATGATGATTATAAAAACCGGATGAGTTAATATAAAGATAATTATGGATAATCAATCATACCAAGCATTATTAAAGGAAATTGAAAGAAGGTTTACAAAAAGGGCGGCGATGGTGAACGCTTTGGCTGAAATGCTCCGAATCGAGAAAGGCGCCGTATACCGGAGACTTCGGGAAGAAGTTCCCTTTACGTTTAATGAAATTTCTCTTATTACCAAGAACTTGATGATTTCTTTGGATAATTTGATAGGTATTGAAGGAGAGAAGAGTATTCCCTTTCAAATGCATCTGCCGGATTTTCTTTATCCAAAAGATTTTGACTACTATATAATTAATACTTACCTCACCTTTCTTCGTTCCATCAATCAATCGGATCATTCCGAAGTGGCATCCGCCTCCAATGCATTACCCTACGATCTCGCCTTTAAATTTCATGAATTGATCATGCTTTATTTATTCAAATGGAACTTCCATTATAACAGCGACAAAGTAATGCTTTTCCGCCAAATTTCAGTAAAAAATGAAATGAAACAATTGATGGAAGAATATACCCTTGAAATGAAAAAATTCAGTAAAATTTCTTATATTCTCGATAATCGAGTATTTCGACTTTTTGTTGACGATATTCAATATTTCAACAGTATCCGTTTAATCGATAAAGATGATATTGAAATAATTAAAAATGCTTTGTTTTCCATGCTGGATTATTTAGAAAAAATGGCAATTAGCGGTCAATTTCAAGAAACAGGTAAACCGGTCAATTTATATATTTCAGATTTGGATATTACAACAAGCTATACCTGTTTAGAATCTGAAAACATTCATTTCAGCATGATAAAAACATTTATTTTATCCTCTGTTAATTCAACCGATGAAAACACTTTTGATCGAATGAAAAAATGGATTCAATCATGGATAAAAATATCAACATTGATTACTTTAACTAATGAAAGACAACGGGTTTTATATTTTGAAAAGCAACGTAAAATTATTAACGAATTATAAAAAAAAGGCGGAACTCTCATTATACCAACGAAACGTTCCGCCATCATCAGACTTATGAAATTTATACGCACTGCAAATTTCAGAAAAAAAATACTAAAGTAACTGTCAATCCATAAAAATATTTATTATATTTTGATAAATGTCCAAAAAAAAATTATCATATTATGACATAATTTTTTACATGGATTTTAATAATTCAGAATATGCAAAATATTGTTTGATAAATCTAAATGCAGCGCCTATTTAATATTGCTCCGACATTCTTTGCAAAAAGAAATATAAGCATTCAATCCAAGGCAATTCATGGTTTCTTTATTTTAAAGGTAGATTGAATGGCTTCATCTTCCGAATGACTTCCGGCAAAAATCGTATAAGTACCCTGCGGAACTTGCAATTCACCTGCCGAATCATCCCATTTGGCTAATTGAGCAATCGGTATGGAAATTTTGATTTCTTCCGTGGTACCTTTAGTAATCGTTTTTCGTTCGAAATAGCGTAACTCTTTCAAAGGTAAAACTTTCCCGTTTTGAGGATATTTGATATACACTTGTGCAACTTCATCGCCATCGGAAGTTCCCGTATTCTTTACTTTTAAACTGCATTCAATAGTTTCGTTTGCAGTATATTCTTTTTTGGGCATTGTGTTCCAAGTATAAGTAAATTGGGTATAACTCAAACCATAACCGAATGGATACAAGGCTTTTCCGTTAAAATACCTGTAAGTTCGATTCAACATGCGATAATCCTCAAAATCGGGCAAATCCGAATCACTTGCATAGAAAGTAACCGGTAAACGTCCGGATGGATTATAATTTCCGAAAATGACATCCGCAATGGCTTTTCCTGCGGATTCTCCTCCGTACCAGGAATTAATGATAGCATTGATGTTTTGCGCTTCCCATGGAACAGCAATGGCGCTCCCGGTCATCATAACAAAAACGATCGGCTTCCCTGTCGATTTCAGGGCTTTCAATAAATCGGTCTGAATCTGAGGCAATAATATAGATGTACGATCTCCGCCGAAAAATCCGGGCGCTTTAACACGCATCTCTTCTCCTTCGATACGGGGAGAAATGCCTCCTACATAGATAATCAGGTCTGCGTCTTTAATTTTATTCAAAGTAGCGGCAAAGGATACCGGAGTGTTTCCGTAATAACCGATAACCGTATCGGTATAGATTTGCACTTTTTCGCCCAATTCATCTTTTAATCCGTCGAGCGGGGTAATGATTCGTGTCGGAAAACCGTTGTAGTTACCTAATTGTACTTCCGGATTATTACTATTCGGGCCGAGCAAGGCAATCTTTTTTAGTTTATCTTTTTTCAAAGGTAAAATACCGTCGTTTTTGAGTAATACAACCGACTGACGCGCCATTTTTAATGCCAAATCCTTGTGGGCTTTGGCTTCGAGGGCCGATGAATCGATTCGTGAAAAAGGCGTTTTTTCCGGCGGATCGAACATTCCCAATCGAAAGCGAATTTCAAACAGTCTTCGAAGAGAAACATCGATTTGACTTTCGGGGATGAGGCCGTCTTCAACCGCTTTTTTTAATCCTAAATAGGCTTCTCTTCCGCAATCAACGTCTGTTCCATGGAAAACTGCGTCGGCAGCGGCGGCCGGAGCATTTGGATGGGTCTTATGCGATTTATAAAAATTATCGATGGCTCCGCAATCGGAAGTTACATAACCTCTGAATCCCCAATCTTTACGTAAAATATCGATCATTAACTGATTATTTCCGCAACAGGGTTGACCTTCAAATGCATTGTATGCGCACATGACGCCGGCTACTTTGCATTCTACTAATTTTTTGAATGCCGGAAGATAGGTATCCCATAAATCATAATTACTTACTTCTGCATTAAATGTATGACGCTTGGATTCCGGGCCGCTATGAATCGCATAATGTTTGGCACATGCGGCAGCTTTCAAATAGGTCTTGTCGGTTCCTTGCAATCCCTCAACAAAATTTTTCCCGATGGTTGCAGTTAAATAAGGATCTTCTCCGTAGGTTTCCTGACCGCGTCCCCAGCGAGGATCACGAAAAATATTGATGTTGGGTGTCCAGTAAGTCAAACCGTGGTAAATTCGGTAATCGCCTTTGGCTTGAGAAATGTTGTAAATTGCTCGACCTTCTTCCGAAGTATAATCTCCCATTTGCCGAATCGCATTCACATCCCATCCTGCTGCCATGGCGATGGCTTGCGGATAGACAGTCACTTTGTATTCGGTGCGGGCTACTCCGTGTAAACATTCATTCCACCAATCATAGGGAGGAATTTTTAATCGTTCGATTGCCGGTGTACGATTCAACATTTGAGCGATTTTTTCGTCCAAAGTAAGACGAGAAACCAAATCGGCAGCGCGTTGTTCGACCGTTAAAGCCGGATTTCGGAACGGATAATCGCTTGTAGTTTTTTGACATTCTGCATTTTGAAAGAAAAATACGGATAAAAGTATCCACAAGTAATGTTTATTCATATTATTTGAAATTAACGGGTTAATTATTAATCACAACAAAGATAATGGTTTTCTCGGAAAAAGGGAAATAACCAACAGAACGATTTTGAAAAAGTTTGAGTATTTAATTTATAGATTGCTTCGCTCCGCTCGCAATAACGATTATCGAGCACGTAGCGCTCACGCGTTTATAGTCGTGTGCGACAGCGCACGGGACGGTTATTTATAAAATTTTTCGATAAAAGCGGAATCTTTGGTTTGCTTTAAAACAATGACTTTCCAAAATGCGTAAATAAATCCGCACCCGTATCCGGTCAGTTGGACAAAGGTTGCAATCATCGAAAGCAAACCTACCGATAAACTTTTTGTTTTAACGGTTGAATCTATAAAAATCGCTAAAAAATAAAGAATAAACGGAATCAAGATATACCAACCGAGAATAAATGTTAGAATCGGTAATAGTATTGAATAGCCGGTAAACAGTGCGGGAAAAGCATAAATGAGTTTTAATGAGTCGGGATATTTTTTATATAAATTGATTCGAGCAATTCCGGAGTTAAATACTTGTTTGAAGAATTTTTTCAAGTCCGTTCTTCGTTTATGAAATACCCGGGATTCGGGAAATAAACGGCTCCGGTGCCCTTTTTTCAATACCCTTATACTTAAATCAATATCTTCTCCAAAACGCATACTTGAAAATCCGCCGACATCTTCGAAAGTGGATTTATCGATTCCCATATTGAAACTTCGGGGAAAAAAACGATCAATCCTTGCTTTTCCGCCTCGTATTCCACCGGTTGTAAAAATGGAAGTCATGCTGTAATTGATTGCTTGTTGCATTTTTGTAAACGAGGAATCTGCGCTGTCGGGTCCGCCGAAAAAGCCGACATACTTTGATTGCAATTCATTTTCAACTGTCAATAAATATTGTGTGGGAACGATGCAATCCGAATCAAAAAAAATCAAATAATCGCCTGTACTTCTTTCTGCTCCGTAGTTTCGTGTTTGACCGGGGCCGGAATTGGGTTTATAAAAATATTTAATGGAGAGTTGGCCTTGATATTTATTTATTATAGGTTCGCAGGGAATGGATGAACCGTCGTCAACCACAATGACTTCAAAGTCTTTATACAATTGCAGGGTAAGACTTTCGAGAAGTTCGTCGATTTCGGAAATACGATTAAATACCGGAATGATAATGGAATAAAACATAGTACGATGGAGACAATTTTTGATTAATTGGCTAATTCGGAAATAAATTTTATTCGGACTAATCGTATTTCTTCCTCGGTAAATTCGCCGCCCAATTCTTCAATAGCGCTCTCTAAATCGTCTGTTTCCGATTCTTTAAAATAGCGATATATTTCTTCGCTATGATCTTCATCCATCACTTCATTAAGAAAATAGTCGATGTTAATTTTAGTTCCGGAATAGACAATTGCTTCTATTTCGTCAAGTAGTTCGTTAAATTCCAATCCGGTTGTTAAAGCAATATCGTCTAATGCCACTTTCCGGTCGATACTCTGTACGATGGATATTTTAAGTTTGGATTTGTTTGCTACGGTTCGCACACGCAAATCTTCCGGTCGCTCGATTTCGTTTTCCGTAACATGTCGTTTAATCAATGCCACAAACTCTTGACCGTAACGTTTGGCTTTTCCTGAACCTACTCCCGGAATGTTTTGCAATTCCTCAATCGTAATCGGGTAGGTAGTTGCCATTGCTTCAAGGGAGGGGTCTTGAAAAATAACGTAAGGGGGAACTTCCAATTTTTTAGCTAATTTTTTCCGTAAATCTTTCATCATGGAATATAAAATCGGATCCACTGCGCAGGAGGCTCCTCCTCGTACCGGAGTTTCTTCCGCCGGGTCTTCTTCTTCAAAGTCATTGTCTTTTGTTATGGTAAACGGTGTAGGATTAGCTAAATATTTACGTCCGTTTGCCGTTAGCTTCAACAGCCCGTAGTTTTCAATATCTTTATCCAAAAATCCGGCGATCATTGCTTGTCGTATAACGGCATTCCATGTTTTTTCATCTTCATCTTTACCTGTTCCGAAAATTTCCAAATCATTATGTTCATACGATATAATTTCCGAGGTAGATTTTCCTTGAAGAATGTTTATGATATGATCTGCTTTAAATTTATCTTTTAACAGATCAACAGTTTCTAAGATTGAAATTAATAATTCTTTTGCTTCCACTTGCTTTTTAGGATTAAGACAATTATCACAACTTCCGCAATTATCCTCTGTATATTCTTCACCAAAATAATGTAAAATTACTTTTCTTCGGCAGACGGAAGTTTCGGCGTAGGCTCTTGTTTCTTCCAGTAATTGTTTGCCGATTTCCTGTTCGGATATGGGCTTGCCTTGCATAAACTTTTCCAATTTTTGCAAATCAGCATGAGCATAAAATACAATGCATTTTCCTTCTCCTCCGTCTCGTCCGGCTCTTCCGGTTTCCTGATAATAACCTTCTAAGCTTTTAGGAATGTCATAATGAATAACATACCGTACATCAGGTTTATCGATTCCCATTCCAAATGCAATGGTAGCGACAATTACTTCAGCTTCTTCCATCAGGAAAGCATCTTGATTTTCAGAGCGGGTTTGTGAATCCATACCTGCATGATAAGCCAACGCATTTATTCCGTTGGCTTTTAAAATTTCGGTAAAGTCTTCTACTTTTTTCCGGGCTAAACAATAAATAATCCCGGATTTTCCCGGATTGGCTTTGATAAATTTGACAATTTCTTTATCAATGTCTTTGCCTTTTTGCCGCACTTCATAATATAAATTCGCTCGATTAAAGGATGATTTAAATACGGCGGCATCCATCATTCCTAAATTTTTCTGTATATCATGTTGTACTTTTGGTGTAGCCGTCGCAGTGAGCGCAATCAATGGACGACGAGCTATTTCATTAATTATTGGTCGAATACGCCTGTATTCGGGGCGGAAATCATGTCCCCATTCCGAAATACAATGGGCTTCGTCGATTGCGTAAAATGAAACCGGTACCTGACGAAGAAATTCGATATTTTCTTCTTTGGTTAAAGATTCCGGGGCTACATACAACAGTTTGGTTTTTCCGGATCGAATATCGTCTTTCACTTTATCGATGGCCGATTTGTTCAGGGATGAATTGATAAAGTGGGCGACTCCATTATCTTCGCTGAAATTTCGCATCGCATCCACTTGATTTTTCATGAGTGAAATGAGTGGAGAAATCACTAAAGCAGTTCCCTTAAGCAGAAGCGATGGTAATTGATAGCATAGTGATTTTCCGCCTCCTGTAGGCATCAAAACAAATGTATCTCTTCCATCCAAAATGCTTCGAATAACATTTTCCTGATTTCCTTTAAAAGTATCGAAACCGAAATGTTTTTTAAGTTGTTCTGCCAAGAAATCTTTTTTAGCCATATAAACCCGATTCTTTATAAAACAAAGTTATAGCATTATCACGAAATATTACATACAATTTTCATTTTTTTTTATCGCATAATGAAAATTTATTTCATAAGTATTAACTTATGCTGAACGCAGCTTGGAAGAAGTTTCAAAATTTGACTTTGCATATTCTAAATCCACATAAAATGTCTTTTTACCGGAAGAAGGAAACTCATACATGGCATTAATCATGATGTCTTCTGTAATGGAACGCAAGCCTCGGGCGCCTAATTTGTATTCGATCGCTTTGTCTACAATATAATCTAAAACCCGGTCGTCGAATGATAAAACAATATCGTCCATGGCAAACATTTTTATATACTGTTTAATAATGGCATTTTTCGGCTCAGTCAGTATGGATCGTAAAGCATCACGGTCTAAAGGTTCGAGATAGGTGAGTATAGGCAATCGTCCGATGATTTCGGGAATTAATCCGTATGCTTTCAAGTCTTGAGGTGCAATATATTTCATCAGATTATTTCGATCGATATGTGCCGTTTGTTGAATGGAAGTGTAACCAACGACTTGGGTATTCATGCGTTGGGCAATTTTTTTTTCAATACCGTCGAAAGCTCCGCCGCAAATAAACAAAATATCTTTCGTATCTACCGGAATCATTTTCTGTTCGGGATGTTTGCGGCCACCTTGGGGCGGCACGTTGACGACCGACCCTTCCAGCAATTTGAGTAAGCCTTGTTGTACGCCTTCTCCGCTCACATCGCGCGTGATGGATGGATTATCGCTTTTTCGGGCGATTTTATCGATTTCATCAATAAAAACAATTCCTCTTTCGGCTGCTTTCACATTGTAATCGGAAACTTGAAGCAGGCGGGTAAGAATGCTTTCGATATCTTCTCCAACATAACCGGCTTCGGTTAAAACAGTTGCATCCACGATTGCAAAAGGAACTTTTAACAATCGGGCAATGGTTTTTGCCAATAAGGTTTTTCCGGTACCTGTTTGTCCAACCATAATGATATTTGATTTCTCAATTTCCACATCATCGTTGCCGGGTTTTTGCATCAAGCGTTTGTAATGGTTGTAAACCGAAACCGACAGATAACGTTTAGCATCATTTTGTCCTATAACGTATTGATCTAAAAAGTTTTTAATTTCTTTTGGATGAGGAAGATCCTCTTTTGAAATGGAAAATTTGCCGGCTGTTTTTCGAGCTTCAATTGATTCTTTTACCATATCATACGCCCGTTCGACGCATTCGTCGCAAATATAACCGTTAATGCCGGTGAGCATCATGTTTACCTCTTTTTCGCTACGACCGCAAAAACTGCAAGATTGTTGTTGGAATTTAGCCATCGGAATCAGTCTTTCTTTTTACTTAATACTTCATCAATCATGCCGTATGCTTTCGCTTCTTCCGAAGTCATCCAAAAATCGCGGTCGCCGTCCTGTAAAACTTTTTCGTAGGGCTGACCCGAATGAACGGAGATGATTGTGTAGATTTCTTTTTTAATTTTTATTATTTCTCGTGCGGTTATTTCAATATCGGATGCTTGACCTTGCGCTCCTCCCAACGGTTGATGAATCATTACACGCGAGTGTTTTAAGGCGGAACGGTGTCCTTTTTCACCTGCTACCAGTAAAACGGCTGCAAAAGATGCGGCTATACCTGTACAAATCGTATGAACTTTACTGCCAATGTATTGCATCGTGTCATAAATCCCGTAACCCGCATATACGGAACCTCCGGGAGAATTAATATAAATCGAAATGTCTTTCCCCGGATCGGCGGATTCAAGGTACAACAGTTGAGCTTGTATAACATTTGCTGTATAATCGTCGATTTGGGTGCCCAAAAAGATGATGCGATCAGCCATGAGACGTGAAAACACATCTAATTGAGTCACATTCATTTGGCGTTCTTCCAATATATAAGGATTCAGATATTCTCTTTCTGCTCGAATGACATCGTCGAACAGATGACCGTTTATCCCTAAATGTTTTACTGCATATTTTCTGAAATCGTTCATAATAATAATCTAATTTTTTTTTTATCCAATCATTTTTTTATATTCATCCAACGTTATTTCTTGAGGTTCAAGGCTAACTTGATCTTTCAAGACTTTGATCAGTTTATCTTCAAAGACTTTATCTCCCAAAGCGCGGTAGGTTTCTTGTTTTTTTAACATTTCCTTGGAATAATTTTCCAGTAAATCTTCGGGAATATCAGACATACCGTATTGTGCAAATTGGGCGCGAGTAGCTCTTCGAGCATATTCCTGCAAATCGTTATCATCAATGGTTATTTCGTTTGCTTCAATTAAGTGTTCTTTAATCAAATGAAATTTCAAGTCGTTAAGAATTTTTGGAAATTCTTCTTCCAAGGATTCCGGCTTTCGTTTTGGATCGGTGACTAAAAACCAACGTTTGAGGAAAGCTTCGGGAAGTTGCAGGTCGGACGCCTTTTCTTCCAATACTTTTCGTGCGTCGAGAATAAACTTGTAATCGCTTTCGGGAGCTAATTGATGAGATAAAATGTCTTTAATTTTTTCGCGAAAAGATTTTTCCGAATCAACAGTTCCGGGTTCAAACACTTTATCAAACAGTACTTGATCGATTGCTGCCTCTTTATAACGAGAAATTTCGGTGATCTCTAAAGAAAAATCGCCGGGGTAGTTTTTTACCTCTTCTTTTTTTATTTCAAGGAAAGAAGCCAATTCCGATTCATTTCCTTCATAAGCGGCAAAGGGATTAAAAATGATGGTTGAATGAAGTTTGGCATGAAGAAATTTGGCTTTTTCTTCCTCGTTTTTCATATACATCGGCAATAGGATTGCATTATCGCGAGAGATTCCGGTTGAATTTGGTTCACCATTTTCGTTCAGCTCAAATAAATGACCTTTAACTAAATCGTTAGCTTCAACCGATTCTACTGTTTCATGACTACCGTATTTCGCTTTGATACTTTCAATTTGTTTCTCAATCATTTCATCGGTTACCTTTATCCGGTAATATGGAATCGTATCATCTTTTGTTAGTCGAACATCGATGGTCGGAGATAAACCGATATCAAAAGAAAAAACAAAATCATCTTGTTTATCGAAATCGATCGGCGCTTGTCCTTCGGTAGGTAAAGGTTCGCCCAACAGGTTTGGTATTTTCTCCGAAATATATTCGGATAGATTTTTGGATACCACTTTGTTAATTTCTTCAACGAGGATGGATTTTCCGTATTTTTGACGAAGAAAAGTTGGCGGTGCCATACCTTTACGAAATCCGTCTATGACTGCATTTTTCCGCAAATCTTTCAAAGCGTTTTCTACTTCATTGATATAATCGGCTTTTTCTACTTCAAGAGTAATTACGGCATTGACCGAATCCGTTTTGTTTAGTGTAATATTCATTACTTATCTTTTATAATTTATTAATTCTTAAAATTTTAATTAGGTTTTTTAACACAATCTCTTGCAAATGAATCGACAAAGGTAGTGCATTCTTTCAAATTTCAAAATTATTTTGAAAATTTTATTTACTCGAATCGGATGGTTTTGGCCGGCGATATGCCGGTTACCAAATAGGAAGGACCGATCAATACAATTAAAGTCACAAAAAGCGTTCCGAGATTGATAAGTAAAATTGCCGGAATCGAAAGGTCAATCGGAACTTTCGTCAGATAATATACATCAGGATTCAGTTTTATTATTCCCGTATAACTTTGTATAAAACATAAACTTAGCGCTAAAATATTTCCCCAAAGCAAACCTTTCCCAATTAAAAAGCCGGAAAGATAAAGAAAAATTTTCCGAATGCTTGTATTGTTTTGACCTAAAGCTTTCAGTGTCCCAATCATATTCGCTCTTTCCAAAATGATGATCAACAATCCGGAAATCATGGAGAATCCGGCAACAACCAGTATCAAAACAAGAATAACAATAACGTTAATATCTAATACGCTTAACCAATCGAAAATTTCCGGTTTTATTTGTTTGATGGATTGAGAAAGATAGGAGTTGTTTAATCGGTCTTTTTGTGTTTGCAGATCGAAATAGATCGAGTCCGCAATTGCATTTACCCGGTTGAAATCTTGTACATATAATTCCAAACCGCTGACCATATCTTCGTCCCATTGGTTTATTTTACGAATTTGTTTAATATCGGAAAGAATAAAAATCTTATCGTATTCCGAAAAATAGGTTTGATAGATTCCGGATATATGGAATTTTCGGAAGCGAGGCGGATCTTGGACAAAATAGGCAGTAAAGGAGTCGCCTAATTTCAGTCTCAGTTTGTCGGCAATCGTCCGAGAAATGAGAACATCCGGGAGAATGGAATCAGCTTGAATGTTCAAAATCGTTCCTTCAATCAGATTAGACCGAAAAAAATCCCATTGATAGTGTTCATCCATTCCTTTGAATACAACACCTTGAAAATCATCAGCCGTTTTGATTATTCCGGGTTTTGTGGCAAAAGGTTCAATTCGAAGAATATGAAATCGTTTTTGCAGATAGGACGGTAATGTGTCGTTGATAGCAATCGGTTTCATTTCATAGGAATGATTTATTTCAAAATTACTGATTTGGATATGTGAACCAAATCCAATGACTTTTTCACGAATTTCTTTTTTAAATCCAATTACCACCGAAACGGAAAGAATCATAACCGCTAATCCTATAGCTATGCTGGCGATAGCGACTTGAATCGCAGGAGGAGAAACGTTGCGGTTTTCTTCTTTTGCTTTGTAGATTCGTTTAGCTATATAAAATTCGACAGACATGGTTTATGAATTACGGTTGGTTTCATCCAATGCAATTTCGTAAATGGTCACCGCTTCGACCGGTTTTTCTTCACGATTACGGGTAATCAGCCGTTCTGATATTTTCGGCATTTGATGTACGGAAAATTTAATTCGGTTACAAATGTACATGAATCCTTTGTGATAACAAAATAAATATGTACTTTCGCAAAAATAATAAAAGCGCATGCTATGGAATTATTTAGAAAAACGCCGAATCCTATTGTACTATTTTTCGTTTATTTTTTCTCGTTTTCAATTGAGATGCATTCTCAAGAACAGCAAATGATTCCGATCGTCTATCAGGATACGGTTATTTTATATTCAATGCCTCTTCCGGTAATTTTTGACGCAAGCCGATTGAAATTAGGACAGGGATTAACGCCGGAATGTCCGTTGATGAAACCTTTTATTCCCCCCATGCGTTTTGCTGATCACCGATTGTTTGCCGATGTGCATGATAAAAACAAACTTATCCAAGAGACTTATAAATATCTTTTAAACAATAATATTGGTCAAATAAAATATACAATCGCCGATTTTACGGGAAAAGTTGAACCCATAGAGAAAATACGTCCGAATATTTTTCAGTTTCTTTTTAAAGTCGATGACAATATTGATTACAACGCTGTGGCAAAACCCGTACGCTATCAGCCCAAGAGAAGGTATTGGACTTACAACGGGAATCATAAAATACAACTTACGCAAAATTATATATCAAAAAATTGGTATAAAGGCGGAGTAAGAAATTTTAATCTCCTCAATAGACATGATTTATCTTTTAATTACAAAAAAGATAAATATCAAATTAATAATTTCGCCGAATGGAAATTATACCTCTATACCAATCCGAATGATACGATCCGTCACGGAAACATTGGAGAAGATATGATTCGAATATACAGTGATTTTGGGATTCAAGCGTTAAAGTATTGGTTTTATTCATCAAATATTGAAATTAAAACACAATTATTCAAAAATTTTACCGAAAACTCCAATCAAGCCATAACTTCCGCTTTTGCTCCGATCTACTTAAATGTCGGCTTTTTGGGAATGAGATACCAAATTGAAAAACTGTTTCCGAAAGTGAAAGGGAAAAAAATCAACTTCAACACAGATATTTCTCCTGTATCTATTAATTACATCGGTGTTTTGAACAAAAATATTGAACCGAAACGATTTGGCATTGAGGAAGGAAGCCGGCATCTTATTAATTATGGGTCATCCGTAAATGCCAAACTGATAATGAATTTTAACAAATACATCATCCTTAGCTCTCGATTTTATTATTTTACCAATTATAAAACAGTTACATCTGAATCGGAAAGCAGATTGGATATGCCCATCAACCGGTATTTTTCCACAAGTCTTTATTTGTTTGTTCGCTACGATGATAATAAGAACATTAAGAAAGATCCAACCTTGGGTTACTTCCAATTATTTGATATGATTAGTTTCGGATTTAATTACCAGTGGTAAGTAGTGTCATGTTAACTAAAATTTGGCGCATCGTCATTGCGAGCGGAGCGAAGCAATCCAGAAAAAGGCATGGATTGCTTCGCTCCGCTCGCAATGACGGCATAATAAAATTAACTTAATAGTAGTTTTAAATTGAAAATAACAGCAAATCATATTACAGCTAAACAAGGAAGTTTTGAGTTACGAGCTATTTCTTTTTCACTGGGTGATAAAGAAAACCTTGTGATTACCGGCGCTTCAGGCAGTGGAAAAACTACCTTGGCGAAAGTTTTATGCGGACAATTATTTTTCTTTGGAGAGTTGAAAGCCGAGTATACGCCTTCAGCCGACTTATTGCCGAAAACGGTGTACGTAGAGCAAAGGTATGCCGTTAAAAACCGCAGCAATACAATGGAAGGCTATTACCAACAACGATACAACAGTACAGATAATGAAAATTCCTATACGGTTTTGGAAGAATTAAAAAATATTTCAGACAATGAAAAAAGGATAGATTTTTTATTGAATGAATTATCTGCAGCAACTATTAAAAATAAATACTTGCTGCAACTTTCAAGTGGTGAACATAAACGATTTCAAATCATCAAAGCATTGCTTGAGTCTGCGCAACTGTTGGTTTTGGATGAACCTTTCGTCGGATTGGATATGTTAAGCAGGATAAAACTGAATGAAATTTTAACCGAAATCACAAATAAAGGAATTAAACTGATAGTTATCGCCGCTTCGGAACAGCATTTCCCCGACTGTACAACCCATGTTTTGGAATTGGTCGGAGGCAAGCAAAAATCTTTCGAAAGGAAAGAAAACCGAGTTAAAACACCGGATGTTTTACAAGCTTTCAACTTTTACGGTTTACCGGTGCAATCAAGTGAATTAAAATTTGTAAATGCCATTTGGATGAAAAATGTTTCGGTAAAATACAACGATACGCTTATACTTGATTCTATCAACTGGAAAGTAAAAAAAGGCGAACGTTGGTTATTGAAAGGACGAAACGGCGCCGGCAAATCAACTCTGATGAGTTTAATTACTGCCGATAATCCGCAAGCTTATGCCAATGAAATATATTTATTCGACAAACGGCGAGGTTCCGGTGAAAGCATTTGGGAAATTAAGAAAAATATAGGTTATGTTTCATCGGAATTGGTCGTGCTTTTCGATCGAACCATTTCTTGTTTCGATGCGGTTGCTACGGGATATTTTGATTCGATGTATTTACATAAAAAATTGTCAGACGAACAAATCCGACATATTATGGATTGGTTGGCGGCTTTAAACTTAACCAATTTGGCGCAGAAACGATTAGCCGAAGTATCATCGGGCATGCGAAAATTGTTTCTATTAATTCGCACGTTTATTAAAAATCCTCCGCTGCTAATATTAGACGAGCCTTGCCAAGGATTAGATGAAATTCAGACGGAAACATTTGTTAATTTAGTGGATAATATTTGTGCTCAAACCGATACAACTCTTGTTTATATAAGTCATTATGCAAACGAAGTTCCTACATGCATTTCGCATGTTTTGGAACTGGAAGAAGGCAAACAAATAATGATTTCATCCCATGAATAAATATAAAAAAATCGAAGAATCATCCGGAATACGAATACTCACTGAAGGGAAAATCTTCAACTTGCTGATCCGATTAGCGATGCCGATCATGGCAACCGGATTTTTTCAAATGGCGTATACACTTATGAATATGGCATGGTTAGGTCGATTGGGAAGCAAAGAAATGGCTGCGGTCGGTGCAATAGGTATCATTTTTTGGTTCATACAATCCATTGCGCTCTTAACGAAAGTCGGAGCCGAAATCAGTATTGCACATTCCATTGGCGCCAATCAACGAGAAAAAGCAAGGACCTATGCATCGCATACCGTCACTATTTCAATTATTATCGGCATCTTAGTTTCCATCATCGTATTTTTTGCTAAAGACCCGATTATCGCGTTATTCAAATTAGATGCAAATATTACGGAAATAGCGCATCAATACTTACAAATTACCGTTCTTTCAATCCCTTTTATTTTTTTTAACTACACATTTTGGGGAATATACAACGGGATAGGGAGAACTTCAATTCCATTTTATTTCTTAGCAGTCGGTTTTTTTACCAATATGCTGACAGACCCCTTGCTTATTTTCGGAATTGGCGGATTTGGAGCGTTGAAAACACAAGGAGCAGCAATCGCTACCGTCTTTTCGCAATTACTTGTTTTTGGTTTATTTGTTTGGAAAATGAAACAAAAAAACGGAATACTCGACCGATTCCCTTTTCTCGTCCGCTTACAAAAATCATATACTTGGATTATTTTCAAATTGGGAGCTCCTATTGCCGCTATGAATTGTCTCTTTGCTTCCATCAATTTTTATATGGCTCGAATCGCATCCATCCATGGAGGACATCTCGCCGTGATGAGCCAAACCACCGGCGGCCAAATAGAAGGAATCACCTGGAATACCTCGCAGGGATTTGCAACCGCTTTAGGAACTTTTGTCGCACAAAATCATGCGGCAAAAAAAACAGATCGAACCGTCAGAGCATACCAATATACATTGTTAACATTATTATCATTAGGCGTAATAACAACACTTGCTTTCCTTTTTGCGGGGAAAGAAATATTCGGTATCTTTGTGATCGAAAAAGCGGCACGAATGGCCGGAGGCGATTATTTATACATAATGGCTTTCAGTCAAATATTTATGATGCTTGAAATAACAACCATGGGAATGTGGAACGGATACGGACGCACGATTCCTCCGGCTACCGTCAGCATTGTTTTCAATTTGGCAAGAATTCCTTTGGCCCTGTGTTTAGCTCCCGCTTTCGGAATAAGCGGAGTTTGGTTAGCGATTACCATATCCTCTGTATTGAAAGGAATTATCAGTCCGGGTTGGTGGCAGTTTGTCTTTTATAAACAATTTAAACATAAATACTCATGAGAAATCTATTGAAAATCGGAGCAGGCTTGTGTTTTTTTCTGCTCTTATCAGCAGCCTGTACACAAAAAGGAGGTGGAACGTTGTTTGACGGTAATACAGCGAATCAATGGAATACATCCGGCCAAACGGAAGTAAACAATGGCGTTTTTTCTCTATCAGGCCCGGGCGCTCAAGCAATATTAAAGTCCGGAACATACAAAAATTTTACACTCAGTGTGGAAGCGCGTACTACGGCCGGAGGAAAGGGTTTTGTTTGGTTTCACACCGATGCCGCATTAAAAAAAGGATATTGCGTGGCGATTAACAACGATCGAGAAGATCCCGTTTGGTGGAGGATGAGCGGGAGTTTAGTTTCTGTCCGCAACTTAACTAAAAGTTTTGTAAAAGAAAACGATTGGTTCACGATGGACATCACTGTGGAAGGAAAAGCAATCCGGGTATTTATCAACGATCGACCGGTGGTGGAATACATTGAGCCTGCCGCTCCATTCCGCTCCGAAACGCATGCTTCGACTCTGCTTTCTTCCGGAACATTTGCTTTAGTCAGTGAAGGCAAAGGAGAACTTCAATTTCGCCGGATCAGCTTAAAAATCATTGATACCAAAGCGCCGGATATACAAGCTCAATCGGCTGAAGCCATAGATGAACAAACCGATCCGATTATCCGATTGCATCAGGAAGATTTTCCGGTACTGGATTATCATCTTCATCTGAAGGGCGGTTTGACTAAAGAAGATTTAGCCCGGATATCGCTTAAAACAGGAATCAATTATGCCGTTGCTCCTAATTGCGGATTGGGTTTTCCCATTACCGATGATGCCGGGGTATTGTCTTATCTCGATACCATGCGTTCACAACCTTTTATTTTAGCGATGCAAGCCGAAGGACGAGAATGGGTAAGCACCTTTTCGGAAGAAGTTCGCAGCGAGTTCGACTACGTTTTTACCGATGCCATGACTTTCTCTGATCACAAAGGACGTCGCACACGTCTTTGGATTCCGGAAGAAACGCATATCGATAACGAACAGCAATACATGGATTTAATTGTCGATCGAATATGCAGTGTGTTGCAAGAGCCGATGGATGTTTATGTAAACCCTTGTTTTATTCCAAAACCAATGCAAGATCGCTATGATGCGTTTTGGACGGAAGCTCGCCAAAATAAATTCATAGATGCCTTAGTAAAAAGCGGAAAAGCGCTTGAGATAAACAACCGTCACCAAATTCCCAATAAGGCTATTATCCAAAAAGCAAAAGCAGCCGGCGTGAAATTTACGTTCGGAACAAACAACACCGGAGCAACCGATGTAGGTAAAATGGAATACGCTCTCCGTATGAAGGAAGAATGCGGGTTAACAGCAAACGACATGTATAAGCCGAAAATCAAGATTTGATGAATCTTTAGAATAAAAAAGCAGGCTATCGTTCAGAGACAATAGCCTGCTTTTTTTTCGGATACTCCGCTTAGTTGAAAATATATCGAACCCCTACTTGTAAACTCCAACACTGACCATAGTTGAGATAAGTGTCGTAAGTTTGAGAATAATAGGCTCCATTTTTATCTTTCAGCATTGAAAAAGTAGGTAAATTATTTGCATCTTTTCCTTCATATTTCAAGATTCTTCCATAATTACTTACAGCCATATTTTTATTTACTCCCCATTTTGAATTGAGAATATTACCTACATTCAATACATCAAAACTGAGTTGCAAGGTATTCTTTGTTTTACCGGCTTTTACATAAAAATTCTGAAGAATGCGAAGGTCAAATTTATTCACCCAAGGAGAGCGAGCGGAGTATGCTTCGGCATATTTGCCTTTGTTGCTTTTCAAATAACTGTCTTGATCCATAAAAGCAAAAAATGCATCTTCATCCGCTTGCGATATGAATTTAACTTCTCCTTTTGCTTTGGGGATGTATATCGGATCGCCGTTTACTCCGTCTCCATTCATATCATTCGAATATAGAAAAGTATTTGCATACGGTGAAAATCCTTGATAGAACAGACTGACAGTAGTGGATTTATAAGCTAAATCCGGTAGAATGTACGATATTGAACCGATGACCTGATCGGGGACTACATATTGCGAACGTTGTATACCGGCTACGTTTGGTCCATTGACCGAATAGATATTGATCCATGCAGAATTGGCGTTACTTCCCGGCATACCTGAAACTTCCTTCATTTCGGTACGGGTGTAAGCGGCCATCAAATCGAAGTTTTTCGCCGGCTGAGCTTTCAGGGTTGCATTTAATGTATATCCATAACCTTTGTTTGTATTTACTAAAACGCAAGCATCTTTTACATTACTAATATAGTAAAGATCTTTTGGGTAAATATAGCGATTGTCCGGTCCCGAAAAAGTTTGCCAGTCGCTTTTCGGGTTTTTTACGGCATAATTTTCCAGCGTTACCGCATTGATATTTTTAGTGTACATTCCTTCTAACGTTACTGTAAACGGGAATTGAACCGGAATATTGTAATCGATTGCTAATGAAGATTTCCAAACCTGAGGCATTTTAAAGTTGGGATCTACCCCCGCAATTGAACTGGGTACGCTACCCTTTTCGGGAGTCACTTCAGTCTGGAATCCTAATTTTTTAATCATATCATCCACGTTGGTTATCATACCGCCGGCTAACAGATCCAAGCGAGGATCGCGACTTTTAACCGTACCGTCAGCATTGAAAACCGTTTGAACCTTCATCAACAACTGGTTCATCCCTGCATTGGAAGGCATATTGGTGAAGAATACCAAAGGCAAACGTCCCGTAAAAAGGCCCATTCCTCCACGGACAATCAACGATTTATCTTTCATGACATCATACGTAAAACCGAAACGGGGCGACCAGTTGATATTTGTTTTGGGCCATTTTCCCGTATTGATATTTCGTCCGCCAAAATCAAGATTCAGAATAGCATTGTTGGTCATAATATCATTTAAGAACGTAAGTTGATCTGCCCGAACGCCGAGCGTCATTTTCAGGTTTTCAAGGAGGTTCCATTCATCTTGAGCATAAACCCCGATTTGACCGAAAGCAACCGCGTTGGAAGGATTTGTATTGCCATTGGCGCCGTAAGTTAATGCAAAATCAACCGGAGCAGCGCCATTAAAAAAGTCGCTCAAACTCGCATAACGATAATATCCGGTTCCATTACGCATATAATTATTATCGGCATATTGATGCTCGTAACTGAGGCCGGCTGTAAATTTATGTGCGCCTAAATAAAGCGTGAAGTTATCGGTTATCGTTGTGATTTTATTTGTAACTCCGTTATTCCACGTAAATAATTCATATCCTGCCGAAATATAAGGATTTAATGCAGCAGCGCCGGTAGCTATATCGCCGCTCATGATGTCGATAAATGGAAACGGGGCTGAATTTGAACCGCGTTTATCTTGAATATTTGAATAAGTCGCCAATAACTGATTGGAAATTTTTTGACCGAAACGGCTATTCAATTCTGCTGTTGCAGAGTTCACAATATTATCCATGGAGTACATCGAATTGGCAAACGAAAACGAATAATCGCCCACACGATTTTTTGTATTGTCTCTGTATGAACCATCGGTTGAATTTCCATTGGGCGGATTCCAGCCCGTATTTTTTGTATGATTATAACGTAAACTCAATTTATGAGCTGTATTAATGTTCCAATCCAAACGCATTAAATATTTCAGATTGCGGACATCTGCCGGAAAGTCTGTAAAAGATCCCGTATTATAACCGTATTTGTCTCTTAAGAAATCGGAAACTTTTTGCAAATCACTGATTTTAACTCGCGAAATCGTTTGATTGTTGGTTATTCCGTCAGTTGAAGCGCGCCATGTAATCACTTGTTGCGGACTCTTTTCGGATTCGATATTCCCAAAGAAAAACAATTTATTCTTAATAATGGGAGCGCCCAAAGTAGCTCCGTAAACCGTTCTCGATTCTTTTGCACGTACTCCGAAATCATAGTCGCCAATCCGGTTGCCACGCATATCTTGATTTCTATAATAAGTATAAACGCTTCCTTTAAATGTATTGGTTCCTGATTTAGTAATCGCATTTACTTCACCGCCGATAAAATTGGTTTGTCGAACGTCGAAAGGCGCTATCACTACTTGAACCTCTTCGATAGCGTCCAAAGAAATCGGATTGCCGCCGCCCGGCAAGCTTGAACTCAAACCGAAATTATTGTTGAGATTGGCTCCATCTACCGTGAAATTGGATGAACGTCCATCGCCTCCGGCAAAACTCATCCCGTTGGAATAAGGAGACAAACGAGCAATATCTTGAATGCTTCGGTTGATTGTTGGAAGCATCGGAATTTGTTCGATATTAACGTTCATACTGGCTCCGGTTTTCTCTGTTGTGAATTTTGATTTGGTGCCTGTCACAACAATCTCGCTTAATACGGTTGCGGATTCGCTTAATTGCGCATTTAAAACATAAGTTTCACCTAATTGAAGAAAAACATCGTTTTTAATATAATTCGCGAAACCGAGGTAACTGATTTCCACCCGGTAGGGCCCCCCCGTCCTCATACCTTGAATCGTATAACGACCATCATTATTGGTAACAGCTCCGTAAACCGTTTTCGACGGTTCGTGAGTTACTTTGACAGTAGCTCCTAAGAGTTGTTCTTTACCATCGGTTACACGTCCGGTAATAGATGCTGTGGTCACTTGTGCATAAGAAGAAAATATCCCAAGAGCAAGCAACATCAATAATAGAAAAATTTTTTTCATTAATTTTTATATTTAAAATTTTTTTGCAAAAGTAATGGTTTTTTATCAGACTTACTAAAACGGTAATAAAAAGTTTTCAACAATTTGACCGGTGGTTATGAACATTTTGTTATGAGGCAATGTATTGGGCGTGCCGTTATATATTTTGCTTTGAAAAGATTTATTGAACCGATTAGTATACACAACAATTATTTTGTATATTTGCAATTTGATTTTATTAACGAAAATATACTTTATTTTTAACTTTTTATGAAAAAAATAATCTTCATTATCTTAGTTTTAGGGATAAATGCCTCTATCTATGCGGGTCCGGTCTCCAAACACGGGCAATTGAAAGTACAAGGCGTTCATTTAACAGACAAAAACAATCAGCCTGTTGTTTTGCGAGGAATCAGTTTCGGATGGTCGAATTGGTACGGAAAATTTTATTCCGGACAAACTGTCGATTGGTTGGTTTCCGATTGGAAATGCTCAGTGGTCAGAGCTGCCATAGGTGTTGAACCTGCAGGAGCTTATATTTCCAATCCGCAATTACATACAGAGTTAGCCATGAATGTCATTGATGCGGCAATTAAAAACGACATTTATGTGATCATCGATTGGCACAGCCATAATATTCGCACACCCGAAGCCCTTGAATTTTTCAAAAAAATGGCTGCAAAATACGGCAATTATCCGAATATCATTTATGAACTGTTCAATGAGCCGGTTCGTCAGTCGTGGGACGATGTGAAAGCCTATTCGGAGACTATCATTCAGGCAATCAGAGAAATCGACAAAAATAACGTAATTTTGGTAGGATGTCCGCATTGGGATCAAGATGTTCACATAGCAGCCGATTCACCCATTGAGGGTTATACCAATCTGATGTACACGCTGCATTTTTATGCTGCAACCCACAAAGAGTCGTTGCGTGAAAGGGCCGATTATGCATTGAACAAAAAGCTCCCTTTGTTTGTTTCAGAATGTGCGGCGATGGAAGCAAGCGGCGATGGTCCACTTGACAAAGATTCTTGGAACACATGGTTGAAATGGATGGAAGCGAACCAAATATCATGGGCCTGCTGGTCGCTTTCGTCCAAAAACGAAACATGCTCCATGATTAAAGATGATTCCGTCGATCCGAAAGGCCCATGGTCGGATAACGATTTGAAAGAGTGGGGGAGAATTGTAAGAGAAACGCTGAGAGAGAAAAATAAATAAAGTATAATAATATACAATTATAATATCTATATTCATGAAGTCTTATTATTTATTAATTGTAAGCATTATTTGCTTATTGACAAGTTGCAACAAAGGAGCTACCGTCCAAATGATCGAAACGCCGACTCCGCAACGACCGGCCGGTCAAACCGATGTTTTGGAACTTAGAACCGATCCGCTTCCGGTTGTTAGAGTGGCATTTATCGGATTAGGAATGCGCGGCCCCGGCGCTGTGGAAAGGATGACGCATATCGATGGCGTAGAAATTGTAGCGCTTTGCGATGTGGAGAAAGACCGGGTTGAATCAGCCAATCAAATTTTAATTAAAAAAGGTCTTCCAAAAGCTCAAGAATTTTACGGCGATGAAGAAGTTTGGAGAAAAGTGACCGCTTTACCGAATGTGGACTTGATATACATTGCTACCGATTGGAAACATCATGCCCCGATAGGCATTCAAGCCATGAAAGACGGCAAACATGTGGCTATTGAAGTGCCGGCAGCAACCAATATGCAGGAAATATGGGATTTGATCAATACCTCGGAACAAACCCGCAAACATTGCATGCAATTAGAGAATTGCGTATACGATTTCTTTGAACTGACCACATTAAATATGGTACAACAGGGTTTACTGGGCGACATAATCCATGGTGAAGGCGCTTATATCCATGGTTTGCAACCTTTCTGGGATCAATACTGGCGCAATTGGCGCATGGATTTCAACCGGAAGCATCGGGGCGACGTATATCCTACACACGGCTTAGGCCCGGTTTGCCAGGCAATGAACATGCATCGCGGCGATAAGTTGAATTATTTGGTTTCAATGGATACGAAAGCCATTGGCAATCCTCAATATATCAAAGAAAAAACCGGCGAAATCGTAACCGATTTCAGGAACGGAGACCATACCTGCACCTTAATTGCTACCGAAAACGGGAAATCGATTCTGATAGAACACAACGTTACCTCTCCACGCCCTTACAGCCGGATGTATCAATTGACCGGTACAAAAGGATTTGCCAATAAATATCCTGTTTCCGGATATGCCCTGGGAAAAGAAGCCTTGGGAGATCTTGCCGCCAATTATCCCGGATTAACTGCTCATGAATATGTTTCGGATTCAATTAAAGCCTTGTTGATGCAGAAATACAAGCACCCGATTGCTGCCGCAATTGAAGAAAAAGCGAAAGAAGTCGGAGGACACGGAGGAATGGATTTCATCATGGATTACCGCTTGATTCATTGTCTGCAAAAAGGCTTGCCTTTAGATATGGATGTATATGACCTTGCAGAATGGTGCTGCTTAGTTCCGTTGACCGAAATATCGTTGGACCATCATTCAATGCCGGTTCAAATACCCGATTTCACTCGCGGCGCTTGGAATAAATTAAAAAAATTGACATTTGCCGAATAAATCGATGGAAAAGTCACAAGTCTCTCCGGCGCTCTGCAACCAATTCAGGATCGAAGAGGTAATCACCGTGGTCGAGCCTTTCGGCAACGGTCATATCAACGATACTTTTCTTGCGATAACCAAAGAAGGCAAAGCAAAATATATTCTTCAACGCATCAACCATCATATTTTCAAGAATGTAGATAGGTTGCAAAACAATATTTATATTGTTACATCACACATTCGGGAAAAATTGATGGCTTCAGAAGAACCGGATATCGAGCGGAAAGTGCTGACTTTTCTCCCGACAAAAGACAATAAATATTATCATTTCGACGGAGATAGTTATTGGCGCCTCTGTCTGTATATTCCGAATAGTAGAACGTATGAAGAAGTCAATCCGGAATTTTCGTTTGAAGCAGGCAAAGCCTTTGGTCGTTTCCAATCCATGTTGTCCGATTTACCGGAAGATGCTCTATCTGAAACTATCCCCAACTTTCACAATATGGAATTTCGCTTGCAGCAATTCAAAGAAGCTATTGATGCAAATGTTGCCGACCGATTGGATGAAACCCGTGAAATGGTAGATGCTTTATTGGATCGTTCCGAAACGTATTGTATTCAAGAACGGTTGCACAGAGAAGGCAAACTGAAAAAACGAATCAATCACTGCGATACCAAAGTCAATAATATCTTATTTGACGAAGATGGTAAAGTTCTTTGTGTGATTGATCTGGATACCGTTATGCCCGGATTCGTACTGTCCGATATCGGCGATTTCATCCGGACAGCCTGCAATACCGGCGCCGAAGATGATGAAAATCTCGATCGCATCCAAGTGAATATGGACATTTTCAAGGCTTATACATACGGCTATATGGAAACAGCGAAGAATTTTCTTTCGCCACTTGAAATCAAATTACTGCCTTACGGCGGACGATTGCTAACATACATGCAAACCGTCCGGTTTCTTACCGACTATCTAAACGGGGATACCTATTATAAAATTCATTCTCCTAAACACAATTGGCAACGCAGTCAGGCTCAATTCAAATTTTTAAGAGAATTGGAAAACAAAGCGCCTGAAATGGATGGATGGATGGAGACTTGGTTGAAATAATGGAATTAATGTAATAACGAATGAAATAATATGAATTTTAAAATAATTACTTTTATGAAAAAAATGATACTATTAATTATTGTGTTTCTTGGAGTAAACACAATCGTATTTTCGCAGACCATGTCTGTCTTCTGGCAAATTGGGAAAAGAGATAAAAGCGCTGCGGAATTTGTTTTGGGACCCTCCGATTATACAAGTTTCCCCCAACGATTTAATAACAGAGCCATCGTTTATGAAATCGGAAAAAGCAAACCTGAAACGGATTTCCCGTTTGCACTGCCCGGCCCTTCGGATGTATGGTCAGGATTTATTTCCCGACAAATTGTAATTCGTTTTGGAATCAAAGATATACCCAAAGACTGCCCGGCGCGCCTTGAAATGAATTATTTGGATGTACGAACTACTCCTCCCGTGCTGGAAATAACAATCAATGACTATAAAACGGAAATTCATGTTCCACCCGGAAATGATCGGTATTTCGGTCCAAAACCGGAAATCAATCCGGCCAATCTTTCAACCGTAGTTAATATTCCGGGGAATGTTCTGAAAAAAGGAAACAACACCATCCTGATTAATTCAAAAAGCGGGAATTGGGTCGTGTTTGACAATGTCAGCCTTTCAACCGCCTGCGCCTTGCAAACGGATAAAACAACCGACGAAACCGGCATCCTTGCAGCAGAAGTTGTTCAAGGTCTTGTGTATGGTAAAAATAAAGAATTACGTCAACCGGTTATCCTTCAAGTAGCCAATTACGGAAAACCAAAAACAGTGGATGTTTTAATTGATGGGAAATTTTCGGAGAAAATCCGGCTCGATAACGGAATCAATAGAATAGAAACGAATGTTCCGGAAGTGAAAAAAGAAACCGAAACCGCTATTGCATTAGCCCAAAATTCAAAGACTATTACTCAATCCACGGTAAAAGCCACGCCCGTTAAGCCCTGGACCGTTTATTTAGTGCAACACACGCATACCGACATCGGTTACACCAAACCTCAAACCGAAATATTAGCCGAACACATCCGGTATATCGATTATGCCATCGAATACTGCGAATTGACAGATTCCTATCCGGACGATGCAAAATTCCGATGGACCTGCGAATCAGCCTGGGCTGTGAAAGAATACCTGCAAAACCGCCCCGAAGAACAGATAAAGAAATTTCTGAAATATGTTAAAGAAGGCCGAATTGAAATCACCGGAATGTTCTTCAATATGTCGGAATTAGTCGATGAAAATTCATTGAAAACTTTTTTGGAACCCATCCGCGAATTTAAAAAATTGGGGATTCCGGTAACTACCGCCATGCAAAATGATGTGAACGGTATTGCTTGGTGCTTAGCCGATTATTTGCCTGATCTTGGAATAAAGTATTTTACTATGGGTGAAAACGGCCATCGGGCATTAATTCCTTTCGACCGACCCACTGTTTATAAATGGGAATCGCCATCAGGCAAGCAAATGTATTCTTTTCGTAGCGACCATTACATGACAGGCAATGGCTTAGGCATCAACCGGGGTAGCGTTGAAGCATTGGCCCCCAACCTCATTCGTTACCTTGAAAGTTTAGAAAGCAGAGGCTATCCGTATAATGCCATTTCGATACAATATCAAGGATACCAAACCGATAATTCGCCTCCATCCATGCTCCCGTCTGCTTTGATCCGCGATTGGAATGAAAAATATGCAACTCCTAAACTCCGTAGCGCGATTTTTCGTGAATTTATGGATGACATTACCGGTAGGTATGCCGGACAATTGCCGGTTTATCGCGTCGCCTATCCCGACTGGTGGACCGACGGCTTTGGATCAGCGGCACGAGAAACGGCAGCCGCAAGAAAAACCCATGCCGATATGTTAACCATACAGGGATTGTTATCGATGGCCGTCCTGAAAGATAAAACCTTATCCCCATTGGTACCGGATAAAATCAGACATGCCCATGAAAACCTGTTGTTCTATGACGAACATACCTATGGAGCCGCCGAAAGTATAAGAGATCCGATGAGCGAAAACAGTATGGTACAATGGGCCGAGAAATCTTCCTATGCCTGGGAAGCGCTAAAAACAGCCCAAATCATGTACGAAACTTCCATCGGGATGTTGCAAGGCGATATTAACCGAGGTAAATTTCCTACGATAACTTTTTATAACACACTGAACTGGAAACGGTCGGGAGTGGTGGAAGTCTATATCGACCATGAAATCATTCCTCAAAACCGCGAATTCAAAATTGTGGATGAGAACGGAAAAGAGTTGAAAACGCAAGCCTTGCGCTCGCGTAGCGAAGGAACCTATTTCGCCATTTATGCAGAAGACCTTCCGCCGATGGGATATAATACCTATCAAATCATCACGGGAAAAGGCAACAGACCGGCTCTGCCTCCCACATCAATAAATAACAACACGGTCGAAAATGAGTATTACAAACTGATTTTCGATTCGCAAACAGGTAGTATCAAAAGCCTGTTCGACAAAATTTTACAATTGGAAATGGTAGACCCGGGTTCAGAATGGCAATTAGGCGCTTTCGTTTATGAAACATTGCTGGGTAACCGCCGCCAAATGGAACTTTATACCATGAAAGAATACAAACGTTCCGGCTTAAAAGAGGTCAAATTGACGGCAGGTACTAACGGACCGATTTATCAGAGCATTCTGGTAGAAGGAAAATCAGGCTGTTGCGACGACAAGTTTGGTGTGAAAGCAGAAATTCGCCTCTTCCATCATGAAAAACGAATAGAACTCCACTATGCCATCCGCAAATCACCGGTTACGGATCCCGATGGAATTTACGTCGCTTTTCCGTTTCAATTAAACCGGGCGAAATTATATTTCGACGTTCAGGGCGGTGTGGTCAGTTCCGGCGAAAATCAAATGGAAGGAACCGCTTCAGACTGGAATACCGTTCAGAATTTTGTCTCCGCCCGTAACGACAAGGCGCAATTCATCGTGGGCAGCAACCTGATTCCACTCTTCCAATTAGGAGGAATATGCACCGGACAATACCAACGCAAGAAAACTTACGAACGCCCGCATGTATATTCTTGGGTCACCAATAATTATTGGACCACCAATTTTCGCGCTTCCCAAGAAGGAGAATTGCGATGGAGCTATTATCTTACATCGTCCGACGATCGTTCCAATACAGTCGCAAGCCGCTTTGGTTGGGGTTCGCGCGTTCCGGTTTATGCAAGAGTAATGCCCGAAGGAAAAGCCAATAACAAGTCAATGAGTTATTCTCCGTTCAACTTTAGCAAAGATAACCTGTTGATGACCTCTTCTACCCCTTCGATGGAAAAAGGATATATTCTTATCAATGTTAGAGAATTGGATGGAATACAAACACCCTTGCAAATTATCGGCAACGACGGGAAACAATTGGAATTTTCTATTGTCAACGCCAATGAAGAACCCATACAACGCGGATTAAAAGAAA